>TARA_R110002051_G_scaffold276062_4_pt1 | contig 24190 bp, 26 predicted proteins | sample TARA_R110002051 | Tara Oceans TARA_R110002051 (sample SAMEA4397023) | marine metagenome | biome: Polar Biome; feature: [MES] marine water layer (ENVO:01000295) within the mesopelagic zone...; material: water (ENVO:00002006), including particulate matter (ENVO:01000060) such...
GCCACGGATTTCCTCCATGATATCGCCGACCCGGTCGCCACCGAGCACCTTGGTCAGCAAGCGCTCCGTCGAATCCATGGAGCCGACAAGCGAGCCCGTCGAGGAGACCTGCTCCGCGAACTCGACGAAAAGCCGTTCAACGATGTTGGAACTGACGGTGCCGAGACCGGCCATGACCTGGGAGACTTCCTTGATCTCCTCGTCATCGAGCATGGAGAAGAGCTTGCCTGCCTGCTCCTCGCCGAGGGACATCAACAGGATACCGGCTTTTTCCGGCCCGGTGATACCGCGATAATCCTCACGAATGCGCATGCCCATGTGCCGTGCCTTCTCTGTGAATTATCAATAATTGAATAAAATCGTAACAATTACGTTAATGCCTTCATAACCTTATAAAATAATGGCTTTAGGCAGGATGCCCCTGCCGGTTGCGGAAATCGCGCATGCGGCCGGACAGGCCATCTGGCAAACCCGCCGGGGAATAGCCGCGCAAGCACCGGATATCCCGCACGCCATCAAAAACGTATTTCCGGCGAAACGCTTTGGAGGTTTTCATGTCCGTCATCCACCGTCTTGCCGGTGCCGCCTATGGCACGCATCTGGGCGATCAGATCGCCCTCGTCTCTGTCCCGCTTGTCGCCGCGCTGGCCTTCAACGCCTCCGCCGAGCTGATCGGCCTTCTCGTCGCCTGCCAGTCCATGGCGCATCTGCTGGGCTCGATCCCCTTCGGCATGCTGGTGGACCGGCGGCAGTTGCGCAGCCTTGCCATAACCTCTTCCCTGATCGCGCTCTCGGGCTTCACCGGCGCCGGGTTTGGCGTCTGGACCGGGAGCGTTGTCTGGTTCGGGGCAGGCATCACGCTGGCCGGGTTCGGCACCGTGCTGTTCGCCCTCAGTGCCCTGTCGATCCTGCCGAAAGCTGTCCCGCCCGCAGGGCTGGCCCGCGCCAACGCCGCCATCGAGACACCGAAGGCGCTCTGCAGCTTTGCGGTTCCGCTGGTTGTCGGCCTGATCGTGGCCAGGGTTCCCGCGCCGCTGATCTATGCCGCCGCCGCATGCGCGGCCCTCGTCGCGCTGGCCTTCACCGCGTCCCTGCCGGCCTTCGAGACGAGCCAGGCGCCGCGCGTCTCCCGGATCACCCGGATCCTCGAGGGCGGGCGCTATGTCTTGGCGCACAAGCTGCTGCTCGCCATCTCCCTCTGCGCGATTTTCTGGAACCTCGCCTTCGCCGCCCTGCTGGTCGTGCTGGTGCCGACAATCCGGGACATCTACCACTTCGATCCCGGCACCTTCGGCGTCGCCCTCTCCGCCTTTGGCCTCGCGGCCGTTTCCGGGTCCTGGCTGTCCGGCCGCATAGCGGGCAGGATTGCCCCCAGCTTTATCCTGCTGTTCGGGCCGGGCAGCTCCGCCGTCGCCGCCGCCTGCCTGACGCAGATCGGGCCAAGCAGCCCGGACACTCTGCTCTATGCCTGCTTCTTCGGCCTCGGCTTCGGCCCCTCGATGTGGCTGATCGCGCAGAACTCCGTCCGCCAGCTCGTCACCCCGCCCGCCCTGCTCGGAAGGGTGAACGCGGTGATCCAGACCGCCATCTACGGAATCCGCCCGCTCGGCGCGCTGATCGGCGGCGCGGTTGCGGGTGCCGCCGGGCCGGAGGCCGGGATCGGGTTTGTCGCGCTGGCCTTTGCCGCATCCTTCGCCGTGTCGCTGTTCAGCGGGCTGCGGCAGGTGGTGAGTTATGAGAGTTTGAAGGCGCCGGAGGCCGCGTGACCAACAATCCTCAGAGCTGCGGCACCATGCGGGCGTGCAGGATGCGCATGACCTCAATTCCCGTTTTCGTCCGCCGGTAATAGATCATGTGCCGCTGGACAGGGTGGCGGCGATATCCCGTTCGGATATCGTCGCAAGCGCTTCCGGCAAAAGGCAGTTGCGCCAGCAGCGCAAAGGCGGCCGAGAGTTCATCAACATACCGGTCCGCGCGTGAAACTCCCCAAAGCCGGGCCGAGAACCGCCAGATCGCGATCAAATCCGTCCGCGCCTTGGGGGCGAGGCGGACGTCAGACCCGGCCATACTCCGCTTTCATCTTCGCCTTGAACTGCTCCGCATCGAACGGCTCCGACGGGCCGCTTTCCTCCGCCTCGGCGAGAGCGGCGCGGATCGCCTCGGTCTCGACCGCATCCGCCTGATCCCGCCGGATCAGATCGCGGATATATTCGCTGTGGTTCGCGTACTGACCCGATGCGATCCGATCCTTGACCCACGCATCCTGCTGTTCCGTGATGGAGATGGCTCTGCGTATGACGCTCATATGGCTCCTCCAGAGAGACACTGGTGCGACAATATCATAGGATTTGTGCAGGGTGAGCGGCTTTCGTCAAAGGCCTGTACGCCGGAAAGCGGAGCATGATGGCAATACGCCCGATCAAGCCCGAGGCCGACCACGCGGCGGCACTGACGCGGATCGACGCCCTGATGGACGTGGCACCGGACAGTTCAGATGGTGATGAACTAGACGTGGTTGTCACCCTGGTGGAAGCGTGGGAGGCTAAACACATCCCGATCCCCGCCGCCGATCCAGGCTCGGGCAAGCGAAGTACTGCTCGGCAAGCGTGAGCTATCCAAGGCGGTGATGTGGCGGTTGCATAAGAAGTGGAAAGTACCGGCGGAGTGCCTGATTGCACCGCGTGAGCGTGGGGCTGCTTAGGAAGACTGCGAGCGGAAATGAAGTGTGTGCCCCCTTAACTCCCATGAAAAATGTTAGCAGTTTGAAGAACTGCTTAGGTTTTTTCGACTCAAAACTCTATCCATAAGAGAAATTCACACCTAAACTGACAGTCAAAAGAACACAATAATCGACCACCCTCCGGAGAACCGACAAATGAATATCACAGACGGCTGCACAGTCAAGAAATTGGATCAGTGCACACCAAATCAAATTGTCCGAGAGCTTAAGTACGGAAGTAAAGGTACCCTTTCACTAGTCGCACTTGATTTTAATGATAAAAATATTCGATCTCTAATTTCTTTTGAAAACAATAAGCCAAATTACAAAATTATAAAAACGCCTACTAACCTTGATGTTCTAGCCTATGATGCAAAACCAATCCTAAAAATTGATCAAACAGGGCCTTTTGAAGGTTATGCAAATAACATCTACGATGAGAACGGAGTAGTCATTCGCACAGCTGATGCATGGATGATGAGAGTTCTGGAACACGAAAACGAATTTGGTCGTCAACGTGGTCTTTTTGATATCGAGAAAGGTGAACTAATTAATTACAGAGAAGATCTCACCTCAACTGGCTTTTTTGGCAAATGGAAAATTTACCTACCAAATGAATTCGAATCGACAGATGATTGGACAACTATCTGCGATTTTTTAGCTTGAACCAATTTGGATGAAAATTTGTGATCAAGATTTTTTTCTCCTACTCACATGCTGATGAAGTCTACAGGGATACACTTGAAAAACATCTTGCAGCACTTAAACACCAAGGGTTTATAGAGACATGGCACGATAGAAGAATTTTGCCCGGCGACCCGGTTGATGGCAACATATCCAAAAATTTAGAAAATTCAGAAATAATTCTACTTTTAGTAAGTGCTGATTTTATTGCTTCACCGTATTGCTACAATATCGAAATGGCACGGGCAATTGAACGTCACGAAGAAGGCTCAGCTCGCGTTATTCCTGTAATTTTGCGTCATTGCCTGTGGCACGATATGCCTTTTGGAAAATTGTTAGCCACCCCAACAGATGGCAAACCAATCAATACGTGGCCCGACCTAGATGAAGCTTTTGTGGACGTCGTCAAAGCAATTAAATCAGCGATCAACGCACAAAGCAGCACGATGCAACCCCAAAAACCGATACCGATCATTCTCCCAGAAGAAATTTCCGAACTCACCGAATTAGCAAATATTGAAATCATACGGTCAAGTAACTTAAGGATTAGAAAAGAATTTTCCGAGATAGATTACGATAATTTTTTGGACTTAACATTTGAGTATGTTAAGAGATACTTTCAAAATTCACTAGAAGAACTAAAAACACGCAATCCAGAATTGAACTTTCGCTTCCGAGAAATAGACTCAAACAAATTTATAACAACAATCTACAAGAATGGAGAATCCATTTCTAGCTGCAAAATTCGATTGGGAGGAATGTTTGGAAATAGCATAAACTACTCAATGAATGCTGACGCTAACGACAACAGCTGCAACGAAAGCGTTTCTGTAGAGCACGACGATCAAAACATGTTCCTGAAGCCGATGGGCCTTCCTTTCTCTGGAATCCGCACGTCCAAAATGACGAAAGAAGGAACAGCAGAATATTTCTGGTCACTATTTATCGAACAACTTCAATAATACCCACCCATTAAAGACTAAAATTCTATACTAAATCAAATAATCTTCAAACCCGAAATTTTAAATCATGAAAACAGAAATGAAAAATACATCAATGCGAAAAAATTATAAATCATAACTACAACGTTAATTTCTTTTCTGATTTTATACTCAAAATCCCACATAATCATGACACCAAGCGCGCTGAATATCCTGACTTGGAAAGCTGAGACAGACTGGTAAAGTCAGCTCTTTGCTCCATCTCTCTCACGCCCTACATTCTCCCCATGAGCACCCAACTCGACGAACCTCGCCCGCTGCCGCTTTACGGCGCCGTGAAGCCCGACCTGAAATCCGACGCGGCACCGCAGGACCGGGGGCATCCGTTTGAGATCGTCTCGGAGTACAAGCCGGCGGGCGATCAGCCGGCGGCGATTGCGGAGCTGATCGGCGGGATTACGCAGGGCGAGATGGATCAGGTGCTGCTCGGGGTTACGGGCTCGGGCAAGACCTTCACCATGGCGCATGTGATCCAGCAGGTGAAACGGCCGGCCCTGGTGCTGGCGCCGAACAAGACGCTGGCGGCGCAGCTTTACGGGGAGATGAAGAGCTTCTTCCCGAACAACGCGGTTGAGTATTTCGTTTCCTATTACGACTATTACCAGCCGGAGGCCTACGTCCCGCGCACGGACACGTTCGTCGAGAAGGAAGCGACGATCAACGAGCAGATCGACCGGATGCGGCACTCCGCGACGCGGGCGCTCTTGGAGCGGGACGACGTCATCATCGTCGCGTCGGTCTCCTGCATCTACGGTATCGGGGCGGTCGAGACCTACGGCAAGATGACGGTCAACGTGAAGACCGGCAGCACCATCGACCAGACCAAGCTGATGCGTCAGCTCGTCGAGCTGCAATACAAGCGCAACGATGCCAGCTTCCATCGCGGCACCTTCCGGGTGCGCGGGGACAGCATCGAGATTTTCCCGGCCCACCTTGAGGATCAGGCCTGGCGGCTGTCGATGTTCGGGGACGAGGTGGAGAGCATCCAGGAGTTCGATCCGCTGACCGGCCGGAAGTCGGCCGAGCTGGAGCAGGTCCGGATCTTCGCCAACAGCCACTATGTGACGCCGAAGCCGACGCTGCATCAGGCGGTGAAGTCCATCAAGCAGGAGCTGAAGGTCCGGCTCGACGAGATGCACAAGGCGGGCAAGCTGCTGGAAGCGCAGCGGCTGGAGCAACGCACCGTCTTCGATATGGAGATGATGGAGGCGACCGGCTCCTGCGCCGGGATCGAGAACTATTCCCGCTATCTCTCCGGCCGCAATCCGGGCGAGCCGCCGCCGACCCTGTTCGAGTACTTGCCCGAGAACGCCATGCTGATCGTGGACGAGAGCCACGTCACCGTGCCGCAGATCGGCGCCATGTATAAGGGTGACTTCGCGCGCAAATCGACGCTGTCCGAATTCGGCTTCCGGCTGCCCTCCTGCCTCGATAACCGGCCGCTCAAGTTCGATGAATGGGAGGACATGCGGCCGCAGACGGTCTTCGTTTCCGCCACCCCCGGCCCCTGGGAGCTGGACCGTACCGGCGGCGCCTTCATCGAGCAGCTTGTCCGGCCGACCGGCCTGATCGACCCGGTCTGCATCATCCGGCCGACCGAAACCCAGGTCGATGATGTGATCGCCGAATGCAAGACCTGCGCGGCGCTCGGCCAGCGGGTGCTGATCACCACGCTGACCAAGAAGATGGCCGAGGCGCTGACCGAATACATGCACGAGGCCGGCATCAAGGTGCGCTACATCCATTCCGACGTGGACACGCTGGAGCGGATCGAGATCATCCGTGACCTGCGGCTTGGCATCTTCGACGTGCTGATCGGCATCAACCTCTTGCGCGAGGGGCTGGATATCCCGGAATGCGCGCTGGTCGCCATTCTGGACGCGGACAAGGAAGGCTATCTGCGCTCCAAGACCTCGCTGGTGCAGACCATCGGCCGGGCCGCCCGGAACGTCGAGGGCCGGGTGCTGCTCTATGCCGACAAGATGACCAACAGCCTGCAATATGCCATCGACGAGACCAACCGGCGCCGGGCCCGGCAGGAAGAGTACAACCGCGAGCACGGCATCACGCCGGAAAGCGTGAAGAAAAGCATCGGCGACATCCTCGAAAGCGTCTACGAGCGCGGCGACCATGTCACGGTCGAGACCGGCTCCGACGAGGGCGAGCTGGTCGGCAAGGACATCAAACAGGTCATCGCCGAGCTGGAGCAGGCCATGCATGCCGCCGCCGCCGATCTGGAGTTCGAGGAAGCCGGCCGCCTGCGCGACGAGATCAAGCGGCTGGAAGCGGCCGATCTCGGCATGACGCTGGACGGCAAGCCGCTGCCCAAGGGCGCCGTGGTCCGGGTCAAGGGTCCGGTGCAGCCCCCGAAAGGCAAGCCGGACAAGGGAAAATCATCCAGACGCGGCTCCGGCCGCCGGCGCGGCTAAATCCCCCGAAAACAAGGCTCAATCCGGGAATCGAAGCGAAAGCAATGGGTTCGCGGGCCTTTTCTGTCGCCACCCGGTGCGCAGCGAATCCGGCATACAGCAATCAAAGCCATTGAAAGCACAGGCCAAGGTCTAATATCTAGGGGCAGTCATTTAGGTCCAGCCAAGCCCCTCGCCAGATTGGGCTGTTCGGGCCTGCCCCGAATCCATTCTTGGCCATAGCCGTTTTGGGCCATCGTCGTTGGAAGGCAAGTTCCGTGTCTGCTGAGTGTTGTCATATGTTGCCGCATTGCATGCAACAAGGAGCCCCCGCTTGATTGCCCCTCTTGCTTATGCGATCGGCGGCCTTGTGCTCCTGCTCGTCGCCGCCGAGGTCATGATCCGCGGCGCCGTCGGCGGCTCCCGCATCCTGAAGATCTCTCCGCATGTCATCGGCCTCACGGTCATCGCCTTCGGCACCTCCGCGCCGGAGCTGTTCGTCAGCCTGAAAGCGGCGATGCACGGCCATGACGGCATCGCCATCGGCAATGTGGTCGGCAGCAACATCGCCAATATCCTGCTGATGATCGGCACGGTCGGGGTGATCTATCCCTTTGCCTGCGGCGATCCGGCACTGCGGCGCGACGGTCTGGTCCTGCTCGGCTCCACCATCGTGTTCGTGATCCTGTGCCATACCGGTGTCATCCAGCTCTGGCACGGCGTCATCATGCTGTCCGTGCTGATCGGTTATCTGGCTTATTGCTATATCAGCGACCGGCGGAACTGCGCGAACGACGACAGCATCCATGCCAAGGAAGTGGACGAGTTCGACAATCTGCCCGACAGCCTGCTGAAAGCGGCGATCTACACCATCATCGGGCTGGTCGGCGTGGCCTTCGGCGCGCGCCTGCTGGTCGACGGCGCGGTCGACGTGGCCCGTCTGCTCGGCGTCTCCGAGACGGTGATCGGCATCACCATGGTCGCCCTCGGCACCTCCATGCCGGAGCTGGCAACCACCGTGGTCGCCGCCGTGCGCCGCCATAACGATGTCGCGCTGGGCAACATCATCGGCAGCAACATCTTCAACACGCTCGGCATCCTCGGCGTCGTCTCGATTGTCACGCCGCTCGATATTCCGCAGGAGATCATGCAGTCAGATATCTGGGTCATGCTGGGTGTGACTGTGGTTTTCGTTGCGGCGGCGCTCGGGCTGAAAACCTTGGGCCGGCCGCTGGCGGTGCTGTTCTTCGCCGGCTATGCGCTCTTCACCATCGGCCAGTTCACCGACCTGACGGCGCTGTTCACCGGCTGATCCTCTCAGCGCTCATACAGCAGGCTGAAGCCAACGGCCTCGCAGTCCTCGTAAACGTCGGGCTTGCGCGTGGTCACGCGCGCCCGGCGCACGGCTGACCGCTCCGCGATCATCTGCACGATGGCGTGGCAAAGGGTTTCCTGCAGGTTGAAGCGGCGGCGTGCCACCAGCTCCAGGATCTCGGTGCGGACAAAATCGTAGTCCAGCACCCGCTCGATCGAGTCGGCGGCGCCCGTCGGATCGACATCGACATCCATCTCGACGCTGACCAGCACCCGCTGCGGCTTGCCGCGCTCGAAATCGTGGATGCCGATATCCGCGACCACCGCGAAATTCTCCAGCAGGATCCTTGCATTCGTAATCGGCACGCCTATCCGCCTCCCTCTTCCGGAGTCCCCATGAAGGCAATATCGCGCGGCATGGCCTGCAGCACCTGGCCGCCATCGATGGTGATGCATTGCCCGGTAAAGGCCGGCGCGGCGAGAATGAAGCGCAGCGCCGCCAGAATCTGCTCCGGTGTCGAGCCGCGCCCGAGCATGAGGGATTTCTGGGAGCGCTCGAATTCTTCCCCTGTCTGCGGGCCACTCGGCAAGGTGACGCCGGGGGCGATACCCGCCACCCGGATATCCGGCGCCAGCTCCATCGCCAGCATCTGCGTCATGCCATGCAGTGCGAATTTGGTCAGGGAATAGGACAGATAATCCGGATTTGGGCCGAACACCTTGTTGTCCAGCAGGTTCACGATGCAGCAATCCGTGCGGCGGGCAATTCCCTCCGCCGCCTGTCTGCCCACAATTTCGGCAAAAGCACGCGAAAGCAGCGCCGGCGCCCGGACATTCACCGCATGATGCCGGTCGATCTGCGCCGCCGTCAGGCTTTCCAGGCTGTCCCCCTCGAACAGGGCCGCATTATTCACCAGCAGGCCCAGCGGCGGCGCCCCCTCGCCCGCACGGCCCATCAGGCCGGTGACAGCCTCCGCGTCCGAGAGATCGCACCCCAGGGCCTCGGCAGAGCCTCCGGCGGCGTGGATATCATTCACCAGCCGCTCCGCATCGGCACGCGACGCATTGAAATGCACCACCACGTGCCAGCCATCCGCAGCCAGCCCCCGGCACAGCACAGCACCAACGCGGCGGGCACCACCGGTGACGAGGGCGGTCCGATTTTCAGCAGCAGGCTTGATCATCTGGGGACTGGTTCGCTCATATACTCAAAACTTATTTTCCGACCCTATCCTTGTGCGCCGGACACGAAAAGCCACGACTGCGTTAGGGCGTATTTTTTGCACATTTCGCATTAATAGCCCCGAAAGTCATGAATGGGTCACGTCTCGGTCACAAATAGTGATCAGAATCAGTGCCCTAGAATATTTTTTGTTATATTTCAATATCTTATAACTCTTGCTCAAATTTTGAGCAAAGCGTCCAAACTGAGAGAAAATGGGACCTACACCCTTGCACACAAGAGTTATCAACACCTTTTTCCACAAATAACGGGGATAGAGTCCGGCGCCGCACGTTAACCATAACAGCCGTTCCAGATTTGTTCGCACATCCCGTTTCCGGCATCGAAGAGATCAGGTACAAAGACGCCATGTCGACAACAAAGCCCGAACAGGACCTGCCGGAACCGGCATCGCCGCCGGAACCGAAAGCGGATATCGCGCGGGGCGTGAAGGTGATCCAGCAGCAGGTCAAACTGCTGCCGAATGCACCCGGCGTCTACCGCATGCTCGATGCCGCCGGCGACGTGCTCTATGTCGGCAAGGCGCAGAGCCTGAAGAAACGGGTCGCGAACTACACTTTCCCGGCCAAGCTGCCGCACCGGATCTTTCGTATGGTCAGCGAGACCATCCGCATGGAATTCGCGCGCACCCATACCGAAGTCGAAGCGCTGCTGCTCGAAAGCAACCTGATCAAGAAGCTGCGGCCGCGCTTCAACGTGCTGCTGCGCGACGACAAGTCCTTCCCCTATATCCTGCTGACCGGCGATCACGACTGGCCGCAACTGGTGAAGCATCGCGGCGCTCGTAACCGCAAGGGCGACTATTTCGGCCCCTTCGCCTCCGCCGGTGCGGTGAACCGAACGATCACGGCCCTGCAACGCGCCTTCCTGATCCGGAACTGCACGGATGCAACCTTCGCCAGCCGGACCCGGCCCTGCCTGCAATATCAAATCAAGCGCTGCGCCGCGCCTTGCGTCGATTATGTCGGCAAGGAGGAATATGGCGAGCTGATCGAACAGGCGAAGGCGTTCCTCACGGGCTCCAGCCGGAAGATCTCGCAGCAGCTCGCCGAGCGCATGCAGGAAGCAAGCGACGCGCTCGATTTTGAAAGCGCCGCGCGCTACCGGGACCGGATCAGGGCGCTGGCCCATGTCCAGTCGCACCAGGACATCAATGTCGAAGGTGTCGAGGATGCCGACGTGATGGCGCTGCATGGCGAAGGCGGCTCCTCCTGCATCCAGGTGTTCTTCTTCCGGGGTGGCAGCAATTACGGCAACCGGGCCTATTTCCCGAGCCACGACAAGAGCCTGGAGCCGGGCGAGATCCTCGCCGCCTTTGTCGGCCAGTTCTACGACAACAAGCCTCCGCCCAAGCTCGTTCTGGTCAGCCACGACATGCCGGAACAGGAACTGATCGCGGAGGCGCTAGGCACCAAGGCCGAGCGCCGGGTCGAGGTGCTGCGCCCGCAACGCGGCTCCAAGCGCAAGCTGATGGAGCACGCACTCTCGAATGCAAAGGAAGCTCATGCGCGGCGGCTGGCCGAAAGCGCATCCCAGAGGCGCCTGCTTGAGGGGCTCGCGGAGGCTCTGGATCTGGACGGCCCGCCCGAGCGGATCGAGGTCTACGACAACAGCCACATCCAGGGCACCAACTCCATCGGCGCCATGATTGTTGCCGGCCCGGACGGGCTGATGAAGAACGCCTACCGCAAATTCAACATCCGCAATGTGGTGCCTGCGGACGCGCCTCTGCCGAAGGCGGCCGAGCCTGACGAGAATGGCGACGCGCCGGTTCAGGCCGGTGACGATTACGCCATGATGCGGCAGGTACTGACCCGCCGCTTCGGCCGGGCCCTGAAGGAAGATCCCGACCGCAAGTCCGGCAACTGGCCGGATCTGGTGCTGATCGATGGCGGTCAGGGCCAGTATACCGCCGTGCGGGAGGTCTTCGACGAGCTCGGGATCGAGGATGTCGCCCTTGTGGCCATCGCCAAGGGGCCGGACCGGGATGCGGGACGGGAGCGGTTCTTCTCGGGGAAGCGCGCGCCCTACTCCCTGCCCATCAACGACCCGGTGCTGTATTTTCTGCAGCGCCTGCGGGACGAGGCCCACCGCTTCGCCATCGAGACGCACCGGGCAAAACGGACCAAAGCCATCGGCCAGTCGAAGATCGACGAGGTGCCCGGGATCGGCGCCAAGCGCAAGAAGGCCCTGCTGCATCATTTCGGCTCCGCCCGGGAAGTTTCCCGCGCCGGGCTGCAGGATCTCGAGGCGGTCGACGGGATTAGCAAAACTGTAGCCAAAAAAATCTATGATTTCTTCCATGATGAGGGCTGATTGGTGTAGCGTCTCGGCAACGGAATACGAGGATGGAATCGCCGTCCCGCACACTCTTCAGACCGACGCAGAGATATGACCGGCCTCCCCAATCTGCTCACCCTGTCGCGCATCCTTGTGATCCCCCTCATTGTGGGGTTCATCTGGTATGGCGAAGACACGTACCGCTGGATCGCTTTCGGCCTCTACGCCTTTGCCGGCATTACCGATTATCTGGATGGATATCTGGCCCGGTCACTGAACCAGCATTCCGATTTCGGCCGCCTGCTTGACCCGATCGCGGACAAGCTCCTGGTCGGCGCCGTGCTGCTGATTCTCTGCGCGCTGGACCATATCTCCGGCTATAGCCTGTTGCCCGCGCTGATCATTCTGCTGCGGGAAATCCTGGTCTCCGGCCTGCGGGAGTTTCTGGCGGAAATCCAGGTCCGCATGCCGGTCAGCAAGCTGGCCAAATGGAAGACGGCTTTCCAGATCGGCTCGCTCGGCTTTCTGATCGTTGGCGCAGCAGGTCCCGACTGGCTGCCGACCGTGCTGATTGGCGAGGGCCTGCTGTGGGCGGCGGCCATCCTGACCCTGATCACGGGGTACGATTACCTGCGCTCCGGCCTGCTGCATGTGACCCCGGAAGCAGAGGCCGAACGCGCCCGGCGGAAGACGGGCGCAACAAGTCAAAGCGCCCCGGGTAAAAGCGCCCCTGTGGACGCATGATGCGGACGCATCACTTGAGTCCGGCCCGTCCGGCCCTCTAGACTTCATCCATGAAAATTTTTGGCCTTGTCGGATGGAGCGGCAGCGGCAAAACGACGTTGCTCGTCAAGCTGCTCCCTGAACTTGTCTCCCGTGGCGTCCGCGTCTCGACCATGAAGCATGCCCACCATGCCTTCGACGTGGACAAGCCGGGCAAGGATTCCTACGAGCACCGCGCCGCCGGAGCCAGCGAGGTACTGGTCACCTCGGCGAACCGCTGGGCCCTGATGCATGAGAACAGAGGCGCGCCGGAGCCAACCATCGAAGAGTTGATCCGGCATATGAGTCCGGTCGACCTGCTCATCATCGAGGGGTTCAAGGAGCACGCCCATGACAAGCTGGAAATATACCGGGAGGCCACCGGCAAATCCCTGATCCAGCCGAACGACCCGCTGATCCGGGCCGTGGCGTCGGACGGCCCGGTCGCGGCCGCGACTGTTCCCGTGCTCGATTTGAACGATATTGCCGGGCTGGCGGACTATATTCTCGACTTCACTGGATTATCGAAAGCCGCGTAAGCCATGTCGCAACTGACAGATGACTGCTTCGCCTTCGGCGGGAAGCTGATCCCGGTCGCGGACGCGCTTGCCCGTTTCCGGGAAATCCTGGTGCCGGTGGTCGCGCCTGAGGTCGCACCGCTCGCGGATGCCCTCGGGCGTGTGCTCGCAGAGGACGTCATCGCCGACCGCTCCGTGCCGCCACACGACAACTCCGCCGTGGACGGTTTCGCCGTCTATTTCGACGATCTGGCCAACGGAGCGGAAACAATGCTGCCGGTGACCGCCACCATCGCGGCGGGACATCCCCTGGACGGCCCGCAGAAACGCGGTACGGCCACAAAAATCTATACCGGCGCCCCGATGCCGGCCGGCCCGGACGGCTCCAGCCCCGACACGGTACTGATGCAGGAAGACTGCCGCATCTCCGGTGAGCGCGTCGTCATTCCAAACGGTATCAAGCGCGGCGCGAACCGGCGCTTTGCCGGCGAAGACGTGACCGAAGGCGCCCGTATTCTGCAGGCGGGCACACGCCTGCGGCCACAGGATATCGGACTTGCCGCCGCCATCGGCCGGACGGAACTCACCGTCTGCAAGCCTCTGCGCGTGGCGATTTTCTCGACCGGCGACGAGGTCCGCGATCCCGGAACGGACGCGCCCGGCGGCACGATCTACGATTCCAACCGCCACACCATCTCCGCCCTATTGCGCGGCCTCGGTTGCACGGTGATCGATATGGGCATCCTGCCCGATCAGCTCGACACCATTCGCGACGGGCTTGAAGATGCGGCGGGTAAAGCCGACATGATCCTCACCACGGGTGGCGTTTCCACCGGTGGTGAGGATCATGTGCGGAGTGCGGTCGAAGCTCTGGGTTCCCTGCATTTCTGGCGGCTCGCCATCAAGCCGGGACGTCCCGTGGCGCTTGGCCAGGTCGGCAAGATCCCCTTTATCGGCTTGCCGGGAAACCCGGTGGCCGTGATGGTGACGTTCCTGCGCGTTGCCCGGCCGTTGATACAGCGGCTGGCTGGCGCGGCGGATACGAACCCGGCTCTGTTTCCGGTCCGGTCCGGCTTTGATTACAAGAAGAAGCAGGACCGGCGTGAATATGTCCGCGTCACCCTGAAGCGCACCGGCGCGGGCATTCTCGAAGCCGTGAAGTTCGAACGGGAGGGGGCCGGGATACTCTCCTCCATGGTGGCGGCCGACGGTCTTGTCGAGCTGCCGGAAGACTGCACCGGCGTGAAAGCCGGAGATATTGTCGACTACCTGCCCTTCAGCGAGGTTGGCCTGTGAAAATTCTGTATTTCGCCTGGATGCGTGGCAAGACCGGCATCGGAGAAGAAGATGTCTCCCCGCCCGAGACCGTAACGGACGTGGCCGGGCTGGTGGCGTGGCTGAAGACCCGTGGTCCGGGCTTCGAGGATGCATTCTCCGACATGAAGATCGTACGCGCCGCCGTAAACCAGGAATTCGCCGAACTCGACGCGGCTGTCGGCCCGAATGACGAAATCGCCTTCTTCCCGCCGGTAACGGGGGGCTGACTCCATGATCCGGGTGCAGAAGGAAGACTTCGATCTCGCCGCCGAACTTTCCGCACTCAGCGCCGGGAACCACAATATCGGCGGCATCACCAGCTTTGTCGGTCTGGTGCGGGATATGGCCGATGGCCAGCATATCGGCGCCATGACGCTGGAGCATTATCCCGGCATGACCGAGAAGATGCTGGAACAGATCGATGCCGAGGCCAACAAGCGCTGGCCGCTCGAAGCCAGCCTGATCATCCACCGCTATGGACGGATGGAGCCGGGCGAGCAGATCGTGCTCGTCGCCTGCGCCTCCCCGCACCGGGAAGCCGCCTTCGAATCCTGCCATTTCCTGATCGACTGGCTGAAGACCAAAGCCCCGTTCTGGAAGCTGGAAGAGAAAGACAGCGGCGCCGAATGGGTGGATGCGCGGGAGAGCGACGAGGATGCGGCGGCAAAGTGGGATTGAAGGCCCGAAACCAGGCCTCTTTCAGCGCTGCATTTGTCGCGCAGAGACCAGTTTTCACCGCCCTCGCAAAACTTTCTCCGGAACGATACAGCCCTCTGAATTAGCAAGTTAAATTTCGCCTTTTCCCATGCGAAAACTGCATGCACCCCATGCATAAAACGCAATTGCTGCAGCGCACGCCGTCACCCATACGGGGGGCGGCAATTACACGGGCCGATTGGCCGTTCGCATACCCCTGCGGACGGCCTTTGCTCTTCCCGGAGCAGTGCACGCCCGTCGCCGGATGAGAAACCGACGATGTGGCAGGGAGACCCGGCGATGGGCATTCGCTTGGTAGTGCGCGATTTACTGGACGTGGCGACGGAGTGCGGCCTTGAGGATTATCCTTACTGGGCCGGCAGCGAGCGCCGTATCACCGACGCGGATATTCATCGCGCGCTGGCTGAAGACCGGCTGATCGCCCCCGACGATAATCGCGACCCGAACACCCCGATGAGCGCCGACGACCATGCCGCGCGCGTTGCCTGGCTGGTCCGTCACGGTGACCAGAAGCGGATGAGCATCATCATCCGCAACGGCCGGCTGTGCGACGGCAACCACCGTTTCGCCGCCTGCCTCTTCGCCGGAATCGAATATGTCCGCTGCGTCATGATGGAAACAGAAGAGCTCGCCGCCGCGGCCTGATTCCAGCATCTCCGGGAGCCTGTTGTTAACCAGCGAAAACCGGCGCTAGACTTCGGAGTGTTTTCGCCTCCGGAGGTCCCCGATGATCGGTGCCATTACCCTGCTGCTCGGCTGTCAGCTGCTGGGAGAGTTATTCATTGCCGCCACCGGCTGGCCCCTGCCCGGCCCGGTTGTCGGCATGGTCATCCTGTTCACGGGCCTGATGATCCACGGCAAGGTGCCCGCGCCTGTCGCCGCCGTTTCCGACACATTGCTCCGTAATCTGTCCCTGCTGTTCATCCCGGCCGGTGTCGGGGTCATGCTTCACCTCGCCCTGATCGAGCGCGAATGGATCGGCGTCACCGCCGCCCTGGTTGGCAGCAGCGCCATCACCGTCGTGGCAACGGCCCTGCTCATGGTCGGCCTGAAGAAGTTCACCCGCGTCGGAAATGATAGCGTCGGGGGAGACCACTGATGGATAGCGGTTTCAGCGATATCTGGGTCTATCTCTCGGCAAGTCCGCTACTGCACTTGTTCCTCACCCTGCTGGCCTACCTTGGCGGACAGAAACTCTATGAGCGGCTCGGCATGCATCCGCTGGTTAATCCGGTACTGATCGCGGTCATCGTCCTGGTCGCGATCCTGATCGTCACCCGCACGCCCTATCTGGTTTATTTCGAGGGCGCACAGTTCGTGCATTTCCTGCTCGGCCCGGCCACGGTCGCCCTTGCCCTGCCGCTTTACCGGCAGGTCTCGCGTATCCGGAAATCCCTGCTTCCGGTATTGCTCAGCGTGATCTTCGGCTCGCTTGTCGCAACCGGCAGCGCCGTTGCCATTGCCTGGCTTTTCGGCGTCTCCGAAGCCACCCTGATTTCCATCGCCCCGAAATCCGTGACAACGCCGGTCGCCATGGGCATCAGCGAAAAGCTCGGCGGCCTGCCCTCGCTCACCGCCGTCTTCGTTATCCTGACCGGTATTCTCGGCGCCATGATCGGTCCGCTGATGCTGGATCTGTTCCGCTTCAGGGACTGGGCCGCACGGGGTTTCGCCATCGGCATCACGGCCCACGGCATCGGCACCGCCCGGGCCATGCAGGTGAACGAGGTCGCCGGCGCCTTCTCCGGTCTCGCCATGGGCCTGAACGCCCTGGCAACGGCAATCCTGCTGCCGCTGCTCTGGCGATTGTTTTTCTAGACGCCCATGACCAGCGCGCCGCGAATCAACAAGCCCGCCGCCGGTATCGCGCTCGTTCTTGCGGCGATGCTTTCGATGTCGATCAACGATGCCCTGGTCAAAAGCCTGTCCGGTGACTATCCGCTGCATCAGGTGATCTTCACGCGTGCCCTGATCGGCTTGGCCCTTTGCCTCGTCTTTGTCCAGTTCGAGGGCGGCTGGTCGATCCTGAAAACCCGGCAACCCGGCCTTCATGTCTTTCGCGGCCTGTTGATCGTCATCGCCAACTCCTCCTTCTTCGCCGCCATCGCCGTGGTGCCGCTCGGCGAGGCAACCGCGATCTTTTTCGCCGCTCCGCTCCTGATCACCCTGTTTTCCGTGCCGGTGCTCGGCGAACGGATCGGACCGGTCAGACTGGCGGCGGTTCTGACCGGTTTCGCCGGCGTGCTGATCATGCAGCGCCCCTGGGCCGATGCGGGCACCCTCGACGTCAGCCGGATTGTCCTTCTGTTGCCATTGCTGGCGGCCAGTGCCTATGCCCTGCAACAGGTGATTACCCGGCGCCTTGGCCTGGATTCCAAGGCCTCGGCGATGGCCGTCTATATCCAGTTCATCTTCCTCGTCGTGTCGATCCTTGTCGGTGCGATCGCCGGTGACGGCCGGTTCGCAGACGGGCTGGAAAACCCGAGCCTTCTGTTCCTGTTGCGCCCATGGATCTGGCCGGAAACGTTGGACATCTGGCGTTTTCTTGCCCTCGGGACCAACATCGCCATTGTCAGTTACTGTATTTCCGCGGCCTACCGGATGACCGATGCCGGAATCCTCGCGCCCTTTGAATATGCAGGCCTGATGATGGCCGTGTTCTGGGGCTGGGTGATCTGGGGCGAAATCCCGGGGCCCGAAGTCACGGCCGGAATCGTTCTGATCGTTGCCGGAGGTCTCGCCGTATTCTTTCGGGAACGGCATCTGGAAGCACGCCTGAAACGGGAAGAAAACGCCTGATTTTCCCGAACTGTTCCCCATGCGCCGCAGCGCCGGGGAGAAGGCGGCGCCTCGGGACAAGACATGACGGATGTTAGAGATTAGGGTCCCTCCGCAATGAGTGATACATCCGTGACCTCCATCAATCGCCCGACCTTCGGGATCGCCCTCATTCTGGTTGGAATGCTCGCGATCTCCATCAATGACATGCTGATCAAGCAGCTCTCCGGCGGCTATCCGCTGCACCAGATGGTCTTTACCCGCTCGGCAATCGGTATCGCCTTCAGTCTGGTGATTGTTCAGTTCGAGGGCGGCTGGCACATCCTGAAAACCCGGAGGCCGGGACTGCATGCCCTGCGCGGCCTCCTGGTGGTGATTGCCAACATGTCCTATTTCGCCGCGCTCGCGGTACTGCCGCTGGCCGATGCCACGGCGCTGTTCTTCGCCGCGCCCCTCTTCATCACGCTGCTCTCGATCCCGGTGCTCGGCGAAAAGGTCGGACCATTCCGCCTCGGTGCCGTGCTTGTCGGTTTCATCGGCGTGGTGATCATGCAACGCCCCTGGGCCAGCACGGACGATCTCGGCGTCAGCCGTCTGGTGCTCGTGCTGCCCGTGATCTCGGCGATAACCTATGCCGGCATGCAGATCATGACCCGCAAGCTCGGCATGAGCAGCAAGCCGTCGGCGCTCGCGGTCTATATCCAGGTCATGTTCCTGCTGGTCGCGGGCCTGTTCTGGATCTTTGCCGGTGACGGCCGGTTCGCCGAGGGAAGCGACAATGAAAGCCTGATCTTCCTGCTCCGCGCCTGGGTCTGGCCGGAGGGCATGGATTTCTGGCTTTTCGTCGGGCTGGGTTTCAATTCGGCCGCCGTCGCCTACTGCCTCTCCGCCGCCTACCGCTCGGCGGATGCGGCAACCATTGCGCCCTTCGAATATACCGGCCTGCTGCTGGCGGTGTTCTGGAGCTGGGCCATCTGGGGCTATCTGCCCGGTATCGAAGTGAAGATCGGCATTTTCCTGATCATGGCATCCGGCCTGTTCGTCTTCCTGCGCGAACGCCAGCGCAACCGCCCGATGGCAAGCGACCCGCCTGCCGGAACCGGCGCGACGCGGCGCTAGGATGCGGACTCATAAACACCCAGCCAGAGCCGGAAGAGATTTGGGACTCACGGCAAGCGTTACAGAAGGTCGTCCGGAAATTTTGCTGCCAGATGATCGATCAGGGCACGCACGGCCGGAGGAAGGCCGCGCCGGGTCGTGAAAACCAGATGCACAATGCCTTTCTGGCCACGCCATTCCGGCAGGACCCTGACCAATTGGCCGGTTTCAAGGGCCCGCAGGCAGACATGCCAGGGCAGAAGCGCCACCCCGAGACTGGCGATCGCCGCCTCACGGACCGCCGTCATATCCGCGCAACCGAGCCGTGCTTCCTGCCGATGCGTCATCTCCTGGCCATCGGCCGTCTCCAGCCCCCATTCCGCTTCCACGTCTGAATCATTGGTCGCCAGCATAGGCACTTTTGCCAGGTCTTCCGGTTTGCGCACGCTGTTGGCCAGCACCGGGCTCGCGACGAGTATCCGGGTTGAGCTGCCAAGGCTGCGCATGGTCAATTCGGCATCGCTGGCAAGCACGACCCGGACCCGCAGCGCCAGATCGATCCGCTCACCGATCAGATCGACCGGCCGGTCAGTCGCCAGCATTTGCAAGCGGACTTTGGGATGCTGCTGAAGGAAACTGCCGATCAGGCTTGAGATCAACTCGACCATTCCTGTGGGACAGCTGAAGCGAATGAGTCCCTGGGGTTCGGACCGGGCCTGCCTGACAAGTGCCTCGGCCTGCTCGGCTTCCTGCTGAACCGCCTTGCAGCGTTCGTAGAAGGCCTGCCCGATATCGGTCACCCGGAAGCGCCGGCTGGAACGTTCTATAAGACGCAGCCCCAACCGTTCCTCCAGTCGGGCAATGCGCCGGCTGAGCTTGGATTTGGGTTCCCGCAGCGCACGCGCCGCCGCCGCGAACCCGCCATGGCTCACAACTTCGGCAAAGTAGGCGAGATCATTGAGATCAGCTTTCATCGTTCCACCAACAGAACGATACGGCCCGATTTCAGCTACTACAAGAGCCAGCGTTTCAAGTTCATCTTTTTTGCACGCGGCGAGATGGTCTCGGCGGTTAGCAACGGAGGGTACAATGGGCAATTTTGAAAATCAGGTCGTCGTGATCACCGGCGGCACCAGCGGGATCGGTCTTGGAACGGCTAAAGCCTTCGCGGCCCAGGGTGCCGCGGTCTACATCACCGGCAGACGCCAGGAGACACTTGATACCGCCTTGCAGGAGATCGGCGGCAACGTGACCGGCGTGCGCGGGGATATGTCGAACCTCGCTGATCTCGATCGACTCTACGACACGGTCCAGCAGAAGCACGCACAGATCGACGTCCTGTTCGTCAATGCCGGCGGCGGAGAATTCGCGCCCCTCGGCGCGATTACCGAAGACCACTATCAGCGAACGTTCGACACGAATGTAAAAGGGGTCCTCTTCACCGTGCAAAAGGCACTGCCGGTCCTGCGCGATGGCGCATCGATCATTCTGACCTCATCAACCACCGGCACCGCCGGCACGGCAAATTTCAGCGTCTACTCGGCCAGCAAGGCCGCGGTGCGTAATTTCGCGCGCAGCTGGATCCTCGATCTCAAAGACCGCAATATCCGCGTCAATGTCATCAGCCCAGGACTGACGGAAACCACCGGCCTCACCCATCTGTTCGGCGGTGGCGATCAGGCGGAGAGCGTCAAGAATCACTTCGTCGACTCCATTCCCTCCGGCCGGATCGGTCAGCCGGAAGATGTCGCCAATGCAGTGCTCTTCCTCGCCTCCAAAGACTCCGGCTTCATCAACGGGATCGAACTGTTCGTCGATGGCGGCATGAACCAGGTGTGAGATGCGGCGGCAGGCCCGCGAAACTGTGGGGCCTGCCCCTGCCCTCACGGAAGAAGATTCCAATGGCAAAGGCCTGCGGCCTCTTCTTCCTAACGCACACTCAAGATGATTTTCACTCAATGCCATCTTAAGGAGACCCCACAATGAACATCGGAATCTTGGGGGCAGCCACGGTTGGACAGGTTCTCGCACGCCATCTTGCCGCTGCCGGACACAACGTGATGATCGCCAACAGCCGCGGGCCGGAGAGCTTGCGCGACCTGGTGGAGCAGCTCGGGAGCCGTGTCACCGCCGGGCATGTCCCGGAGGCGCTGGACAATCCGGCCGTCATCCTGGGCGTGCCGTGGACAAGGGTGCAGGACGTTCTCACCCCCGAAATCGATTGGGGTGGCCGCGTGCTCATCGACGCGACGAACATCTTCACTAGCTACGCCCCCCATTTCGAAATCGACGATCTGGGCGGGGATTCCGGGAGCGAAATCGTCGCCCGACAGGCACCATCCGCCCGGGTGGTGAAGGCCTTCAACACACTCCCCATCGAAAAGATGTTTGCACCCGTGCCAGCTGACGGCTTGCGCCACGTTCTGTTCGTCGCCGGCGATGACGCCGATGCAATCGCCGTCGTGGAGCGGCTTGTCACCGACATTCGCCTTGCACCCGTTTCGATCGGCGCACTGGCGTCCGGGGGAAGACTGATGCAGCTTGGCGGGGCGTTGAACAACCTGGAGCTTTTTAGAGCGAACACGGCACAGGAATAGATGAGGCGACCGGGTGGCGGTTATTCAGGTGAATACTTTGGCAGACTGCTTCCCACCCAAAGCGCCGGATGACCTATGCGACCGGTGGCGACCCTAAGCAGTCGTAGGGTTTTCTGGATAATTTTCGGCCGGTAAGGCAGCTCCATTCATTGAGCTTTTTCGGCGCGCACCATCAGCCGTTTGATGTGGGCGGCGAAGAACCATGTGGTGGGAATACCCAGGACCAAGCCGCCGGCAATGGATTCATACGGGGTCAGCACACGCCAGCCGAGCCAGCTGAAGATCAATGATGCGAAGAACAGATTGACGGCAGCGGCGCCCGCGCCGAACGGATAGAGTCCTGCCAGCAGCTTCCATCCCGGCCGCGTGCTCACCGCCGGGTCACCAGCCACTGCACCGCCGCCAGAGCAAGCAACAGGGCGACAGATGCGAACAAGAACCAGCCCTCCGCCGTTGCGGTTTGCGGGTTCGGGATCGGGCGCTGGAAGCTTGCAGCATGAGCCTGGAACGGCATCATCAATGCACAGAGAAAGATCAGCGGTCGCATGTCAGGTCTCCTGTATCAGTGAGCGATAAATGTCCGGAAGCGCACGGATCAGGCGCGCGGGGTCGGGCAGCAGGGTGAAGCCGGCGCGGTTGAAAATACGCGCGAACCAGTCCTGACCATCGGCGTCGACGACGATGCCGTAGACCGACTGTCCCTGCATGCGCGCTTCATGGACGGCCATGCGGCTGTCCTCGATGCCGTGCACGCCTTCGTAATGGTCGAGATCGTTCGGCTTGCCGTCGGTGAGGACCAGCAGGAGCTTGCGCGCGGCAGTCTCTCCGGCAAGGTGCGCCGAGATGTGCCGGATGGCTGTGCCAAACCGCGTGTAATGGCCGGGGCGCAGGCTGCCGATCCGCTCGAAAACCCGGGCCGACATTGGTGCGTCGAAACTCTTGCACCGGGTCAGGAAGACACGGTCGCGGCGGAGCGACGAGAAGCCCCAGATACCGAACCGGTCGCCGGCTGCGTCGATGCCGCCTGCCAGCGCCATAAGCGCCTCGCGCGTCGTGTCGATCACCGACCGTTCGCCGATCACAGCCTCGGTTGAACGCGAGCAATCCATCAGCACAGCAACGCAGAGATCGCGTTCGGTGACCCGCAGGCTCTGATAGATCCGGTCGCTGGCCGCGCCCGTCACGCGCAACGAGACCTGAGCCGCGATCAGCGCGTCGAGATCGAGTTCCGCCCCCTCGATCTGACGCGGACGCATGATACGGCGCGGATGCAGTGCCTCGAACTGACGCCGGACGCGGGCAATCAGGTGCTGGTCGACCTTGATGTCGCGAACTGGGTCAGCGGTGGCTTCGGCCTCCAGAACGCGGCAGTGATCGGGCATGTAGGCACGTGCCCGATGGTTCCATTCGGGATAGGTATGGTGATCGGCCAGTCGTTCGTGGTCGGCATCCTGCGGCGCAAGGTCGAGATGCAGGCGGAGCCTCGTTGCAGCCCGCTTGTGGTTCTGCGACAGGGTGATGTGATCCTGATCCTCCGCCGCTTTCTGTGCATTGTCCTGATCGTCATCATCGACCGAGCGGTTGAGGTTCATGCTCTCGACCCAACTCAGGATCGCCTCGAACCGATGGATGATGAAACTGTCCTTGCGATCGGCCTGCTCGCGCTCCTCGCGCTTGCCGATTTTTCGCGTCGTTGTCGCTAGTCCCGGCGGGGCTGTGCCCAGATCCTGCTCGGCGGCGGCATTGCCCGGCGCGGCGCGTTCCAGCCGGAGCCAGATTGGCACATGGGCGGGTGATACATAGCCGCGGTGCGCTGTTGCGGCTCCGGATCGGGCCTGACGCATCAGCTCAGCCGCCGGACCAGAAAGCGGTGCCTGATCGCCGAGACACCGGCGTGTCAGCTTTTCCAACGCGATCTCGGTCCGGTGTGAGGCATGCGACGTGCGGGTCTCGAGCACATGAGTGCGCAGTACCTTGAACGGCTGGGTCAGTCCGGGGCAAGCGGCAAGCGTGCGCGCCGTCGCCGTCTCCATGGCCAGAAGATGTGCCAGATCCACGGAAAGCAGATCGGCTGACGGCTCGGGAGAGATCAGCCCGTCACTACTGGCTGCCATGGCCGCCAGCCACAAATAGGCGACCCGGTTGAGGTCAGGCGTCGGGAACGCATCCATAAGCGGGGGCAGCCGCAAACGCTCACCATCGAAGCTGGCCAGATATTCCAGCTGCCGCCCGTCACCGATTGTGCGCATGACGCCGCGCCGGTGCGTGGCCGCTGTCGCGGGCGCGGCACCGATTTCGACACCGCCCGCCCCGCCCAACGCCCTAAACAGAACCGCCAGAGAGGCCCGCATCGTCTCCAGCGGCACGGCACTCTCGTCATAGCCCTCGGGCGCAGCCATGCGGCTGGCCCAGTCATGCCAGAGATTGCCGACCGTCTCTTCGGGCTCCATCAGATCCAGCGGGCTGATCATCGCGTGGCTCCCCTGTCAGCCGTAGACCACGGCGATCAGATCGCGCAGGGCCTGCTGGATATCCGGCTCGTCGGTCAGCGGCTCGATCACCGCAGCCTCAAGCGCCCGTTCGAGTGACATCCCGCCCGCAATCAGAGTCGCGGCGTAGATCAGCAGACGGGTCGATGCGCCCTCCTCCAGATCCATGCCCGACAGCGCCCGGATATGACCGGCCAGCCGCACCAGCGGCGCGACACGGCTTTCATCGAGGCCGCTTTCGCAAGCCACAACGGCCGTCTCGGTC
>TARA_R110002051_G_scaffold126358_1_pt1 | contig 24182 bp, 26 predicted proteins | sample TARA_R110002051 | Tara Oceans TARA_R110002051 (sample SAMEA4397023) | marine metagenome | biome: Polar Biome; feature: [MES] marine water layer (ENVO:01000295) within the mesopelagic zone...; material: water (ENVO:00002006), including particulate matter (ENVO:01000060) such...
TTCCAAGCTCCAAGTTCCAAGCTCCAAATTCCAAATTTCAAATTTCAAAAATAGAACTCGCTAATTTCCCCATCCCTAAAGGGAGTGGAAATTAGCTTAATGTAGAAAAAATTATCCTTTTTAGGGGACGGCCTTCGGCAAAAGCCTATGGCGTCGAACCGAGGGGAATAGCTTTTTCGCGGTGCTTGCCAATAGCGTGTAAATCCTGCGTCGAAAGGGAGATGCCCAAAGGGCGGAGGGATGTTTTTAATCAAATTCCAAGCTCCAAATTCCAAAAATCAAATCTCAAAGAATTTGATTATAATTAAAAGATGAATGTCGTTCGAAAATCGTTAATCTCCAATCGTTGATCTCCAATCATATTCTACCTTCTATTCCCCAATACCTTCATGGCAAAATATAGCAAGGTTGCCAAGGAACCTATAGCAGCTACTAAATAGGTGCGAGCAGCCCATTTCAAAGCGTCTTTAGAGCCAGCATGTTCTTCTGGAGTCACCATATTTTCTTCTTCTAACCAAGCAAGCGCTCGATTACTGGCATCGTATTCTACTGGTAAAGTGATAAAACTAAAGAGGGTTTGCATGGCATATAGTCCTAACCCTATAAGAGCGACAGTTCCTCCAATAGAGGTGGTTGCCATCAACATCAAACCACCCATAATAACCCACTGGGACATTTTGGAAGAGATAGTGACAACAGGAACCAATTTAGAACGCATGGTGAGCCAATTATAAGCCGTAGCATGTTGCACTGCATGTCCGCATTCATGTGCAGCCACCGCCGCCGAAGCAGCGTTACGTTCATTATAAACGACTTCACTCAAATTAACCGTTTTATCTCGTGGATTATAATGGTCTGTGAGTTTGCCTTGTACAGATATTACCTTTACATCTCTAATGCCATTATCTGCTAGCATCTTTTCGGCGATTTCTTTTCCAGACATCCCGTTTTGCAAACGCACCTTAGAGTAAAAGTCGAACTTAATTTTGAGTTTATTGCTCACTAAGCCACTTATAGCGGCTATAAGCACTCCTATGATGGTATATCCCAAATATCCTCCTAACATAGCGTCTGTTTTTGATTTGTTTAAAGTTACAAAGTATTTTGAAATTGAGAATAGTAGGAGATCAGAAAGCGCACCTACTTTTTACCGTATTTCAGCTTAAAATAGATAAGCAAGAAACAAGAGACGATCGTAATTCCATTGCCTAGTAGTAGGGAAAGGCTATTGATATACAAGCCGTAAATAAACCACAAAACAATACCCACAAAAAACAACAAGAACATAGGTAAGGATAGGCTTGATACATCCTTTGTTTTCCACGTCTTATACACCTGTGGTAAAAATGCTGCCGTTGTAAGTGTGGCAGCTATGAGACCAAGGATTTCTATGTTGTTTATTTCGGTCATTTGGTTAGTATTACTTCATTTTAAGCTTACAGGAAGCACTTCGACAGGCTCAGTGTGACAAAAATTACCCCACAATATTTACAATCTTTCCAGGTACTATGATTACCTTTTTAGGGGTGCGTCCATCTAAGTACATAATTGTTTTTTCGTGTGCCATTACCGTTTCTTCAATTTGATCTTTGGTCATGTCCAAAGGCAATTCCAAAGTAAATTTCATTTTCCCGTTAAAGGATATCGGATAATTCTTAGCGCTTTCTACCAAGTGTTTTGGCTCAAACACTGGGAATGCCGCCGTGGCGATTGAGGTGTTATGTCCGAGTTTTGACCAAAGCTCTTCTGCGATATGCGGCGCATAAGGAGATATTAATATAGCCAAAGGCTCCAAGATCTCCTTAGAAGTACATTTCTGTGCCGCTAGCTCATTCCCAGCGATCATAAAGGTCGAAACAGAGGTGTTAAAACTAAAATTCTCAATGTCTTCCTCCACCTTCTTGATAGTCTTGTGCAAGGTCTTTAAGTTGTCTTTAGTAGGCTCAGTATCTGTAACTGTAAAAGCTTCCTCGGCCCCAGTGTGATACAGTTTCCAAAATTTCTTCAAGAAGTTATGTACCCCAGTAATTCCTGCAGTATTCCAAGGTTTGGCTTGCTCCAATGGCCCTAAGAACATTTCGTACATACGTAAAGTATCTGCTCCATATTGCGCACAAATCTCATCTGGATTTACTACGTTATACTTGGATTTGGACATTTTTTCTACTTCGCGTCCTACCTTATAAACTCCGTTTTCTAATACAAACTCGGCATCTTTAAATTCTTCACGCCAGTTTTTAAAAGCGGCTACATCTAATTCTTCAGATGCGTTCACTAGAGATACATCTGCGTGAATAGGCTGAACATTCTTACCTTCTATCAAACCATGAGAGAGAAAGGTATTTGTGCCATCTTCACGATATACAAACGCACTCGTTCCCAGAATCATCCCTTGATTGATCATCTTTTGGAAAGGTTCTTCGATGCTTACAAAGCCACGATCTTTCATGAATTTTACCCAGAAACGAGAGTATAATAGGTGTCCTGTTCCGTGTTCTGATCCTCCAATGTATAAATCGACATTGCCCCAATAATCTAAAGCTTCTTTAGAAGCAAAGACTTCATCACGCTTCGACTTCTCCATATATCTAAAGAAGTACCAACTACTTCCTGCCCAACCTGGCATGGTGTTGAGTTCGATCCCCCAAACCCCCGGAGGGGGATTATTCGGATCTTCAACGGAGACAACTTCATTTATATTGGTATCCCAATGCCATTTATCGGCGCGGCCTAATGGTGGTTCGCCTTCTTCGGTAGGTAAATATTTTTCTACTTCGGGTAATTCAATAGGTAAATGTTCTGTAGGGATCATCTGTGGCATTCCGTCTACATAATATACAGGGAATGGCTCTCCCCAATAGCGCTGGCGGCTAAAAACAGCATCCCGCAAGCGGTAATTTGTTTTACCCGTACCTGCATTGATTTTTTCCAATTCATAGATCGCAAGTTTTACTGCTTTCTTATACTTTAAACCGTTTAAGAAATCAGAATTTGCAATCACAGTTCCTTCTTTATCGGCATGAGCTTCTTCAGAAATATCTACGCCTTCAAAGACATTAGGAATGTCAATATTAAAATGCTTAGCAAAGTCATAATCACGTTGATCTCCACATGGAACAGACATTACAGCACCAGTCCCATAGCCAGCTAATACATAATCACCAATCCAAATAGGAATAGGCTCCTTGCTAAAAGGGTGTTCGGCATAGGCGCCTGTAAAAGCTCCAGAGATGGTCTTTACATCTGCCATACGGTCGCGCTCGCTGCGTTTTGCAGTGACTGCGATATAGTTTTCTACAGCTTCTTTTTGTTCTGCTGTAGTGATCTCATTTATTAGATCTAACTCTGGTGCAAGCGTCATAAAGGACACACCAAAAATAGTGTCAGGTCTTGTCGTAAAAACTTCTATATTTTTATCGTGACCTATTATTTTGAATTTTACTTGGGCTCCTATGGATTTTCCAATCCAATTACGCTGCGTTTCTTTGATAGATTCACTCCAATCTATCCCTTCCAAACCTTGTAATAGGCGTTCGGCATAGGCAGAAATACGCATTGACCATTGGGTCATTTTTTTACGTACCACTGGATGACCACCACGTTCAGAAACGCCATTGACGATTTCATCATTGGCTAATACTGTTCCTAAAGCTGGACACCAGTTAACTTCGGTTTCGGCCAAATAGGTCAATCGGTATTGCAACAAAATTGCTTGCTGGTCTTTACTAGAAAATGCATTCCATTGCTCTGATGTAAACAGGTCTATATCTTCATCACATACTGCGTTGATGTTAGCATTTCCCGCTTTCGCGAAAGCGGAAACTAGAGAATCAATATGCTCGGCCTTCTGGGTATCATTATTAAACCATGAGTTGAATAGTTCAATAAAAATCCACTGTGTCCATTTGTAATACTCAGGACTTGACGTACGAACCTCTCGGCTCCAGTCAAAAGAAAATCCAATTTTATCAAGTTGGTTACGGTAACCCGCAATCACTGTTCCCTGATTATCGATCCCTCCTTCTATATTGACCTTTGTAGTCACAGCTGGATGTTGGCCCGTTTGAATTGCGTATTGCTCTGCTGGCAAACCAAAAGAATCATAACCTTGTGGATGCAAGACATTAAAACCTTGATGCCGCTTATAACGCGCATAAATATCACTCGCGATGTATCCTAATGGGTGCCCAACGTGTAACCCAGCTCCCGAAGGGTAAGGGAACATGTCAAGGACGTAATATTTAGGTTTGTCACTATTTTCACTTGCGTGAAAAGTGCCGTTTGTTGCCCAATACTTTTGCCATTTGGCTTCAATCTCGTTGAAATGATATTTCATAGTCAGCTTTGTATGCAATGAATGTGTAGAAATGCATCTTTGCGAAAAGCAAAAACACAGCTCATTTTAAGCCGCCAAATTTACAATTAATTAGAGAGTTGACCGCGATTTAGCGGTGTTTATTCCTTGCTGCGTGCTCGACGCTCTTGAGGAAGCAGGAGTTCGTAAATGAGTTCGTTTACAGGCGTAGGAATTCCTAAATTTTTTCCTTCCTGAACGATATATCCATTAAAATTATCGAGCTCAGATGGCTTTCCATCCATGATATCTCGTTGCGTAGATGCGGTAGTGCCATAGGCTTGTCTATGAAGTGCTGCAAAGGCATTTTCGATAGTTTCTGAGGGGAGTAAAATTCCTTTGGCTTTAGCAATAGCTTGCACTTCCTGAGCGGTTTTGAGAATGAGATCCAAGATGTATGGACGCTCTCGCATTTCTCCGATGGTGGCTCGAGTCAAACCTCCAATGCCGCTGATCATGCTAATGAATAGAAATTTTTGCCAAATGGCAACTTGAATATTATCAGGAATCCCAGCATTAATACCAGCCTGCTGAAAGATGTGTAAGATATCTTGCGTTCGCTTAGAAGATTTATTGTCGCTTTCCCCAAAAAGGAGGGAAGGTGCGACATCTGGATTTGAGATCACACCAGGGCCAGCAACAAAACTAATCATACGGCAGAGTCCGCTTAGGACCTGCTTAGCAGGAATAACCTCACAAAGTTTTTCGGCATTATTGGCACCATTTTGTAAGGGAAGAAAGATTGTATCTGCATCGGTATAAGGAAGTAAAGCGGTAGCTGCGTCCTGTAATTGCCATGATTTGACGCCAAAAATGACAAGATCTGGGATTTCGATTTGTGAAAGATCATCGGTCGCTAAATGCGGATTGGTGGTGAAATCTCCAGTCACACTTTGTATTGTAAGTCCGTTTTCTTGAACGGCTTTGAGGTGGGCACCTCTAGCTATCATGGTTACTTGATGTTCTGTTTGGGCGAGCTTACCTCCAAAATAGCCTCCTACGCCCCCGATACCATAGATTAAAATCTTCATACTTTTTTATATACCTATAAAAATACGCAATGGTATTTTGCGTTTAACTTCAAAGTCAATATTTGTGCTATTTTTACTAAAAATAAATTTCGATGAGTAGTTCTTTTGAAAAGTACCAAAAACGCAAGCTAATATCTTCCTACTTCTCTGTGGTTGTGAGTATTGGACTCGTTCTTTTCTTGTTGGGATTACTAGGGATGTTGGTTTTAAATACCAAAAAAGTCGCCGATTACTTTAAAGAAAATGTGCCTGTGGGGATTTATTTTAAGGATACGGCCAAAGATGTTGAGATGAAGCAGCTGGAAAAAAGCCTCGCTTTAGCCGATTATACCAAAACTATCCAATTTGTTTCTAAAGAAGAAGCCGCCGAACAACACAGTGCCGAATTAGGTGAGAATTTTGTTGAAACTGTAGGCGAAAACCCCTTGATGAACAGCATTGACCTGAACCTCAAAGCCGATTTTGTCTCTGCCGAAAAGGTGGAGGAGATTGCCGCTGAGATTTCGGCTAAGAACTTTGTAGAGGAAGTTACCTATAGCAAACCCTTAATAAATTTATTGAATGATAATATCAAAAAGATAAGTTTGTGGGTCTTGATTATTAGTTCGGTTTTCACATTTATTGCGGTGTTATTAATTAATAGCTCGATCCGATTGTCGGTTTATTCCAAGCGATTTATTATCAAAACCATGCAAATGGTGGGAGCGACTAAGCGATTTATTCGTCGCCCGTTTATTTGGAAAAGTATCAAACTAGGAATGATTGGGGCATTAATTGCTATGGCGGGAATGGCTGCAGTCTTATATTATATTAATAAAACTTTTCCGCAGCTAAGTTTGTTAGAAGATAAACTGGTGCTGGGCGGATTGTTTGCTTTAATATTTGTGCTAGGAATATTAATTTCTTGGTTTAGTACGTTCCTAGCTACACAACGGTTCTTAAACTTAAGAACAGACGAGCTGTATTATTGATACAGGTTGGGGATTAAAAAAGAATAAAACAAAAGGGTAAATTTACAGTTGCTATTTAGCAGCCTGATTATAGACTATTTGAAATGGGAGAACAAAAACGGAAAGAAGAAACAAAGCAAGTCACCGAATTCATTTTTGGGAAGAAGAACTATATGTGGATGATGATAGGTCTCGGAGTAATTGCTCTTGGTTTTATTTTGATGTCTGGTGGAGGTAGTGATGACCCAGAGGTTTTTAATCCTGAAATTTATTCTTGGCGCCGCATTAGACTGGCACCTGCTGTGATCCTGATTGGATTCGGTATCGAGGTCTATGCCATTCTCTTGAATCCGAATAAAGGCAAGTAGCCTCTTGTTACCTTCTTATAGCCAATTATCTTTGCGACTATGAACAACTTTGACGCCCTTATACTTGGAATTATCCAAGGCCTCACCGAATTTTTACCTGTTTCCTCCAGTGGTCACCTTGAAATAGGGAAGGCTATATTAGGAGATACCTCTGTTCCTGAGGAGAGTCTGATGTTTACTGTAGTGGTTCATTTTGCGACTGCCCTGAGTACTATTGTTGTTTTTAGAAAAGACATTATTGAAATAATAAAAGGCTTATTTTCCATCAAATGGAATGAAGAAACACAATTTTCGGCGAAGATTGTGCTGTCTATGATTCCAGCAGTGATTATCGGCTTGTTTTTTGAAGAAGAACTAGAAGCCTTATTTGGCGGAAATCTTCTATTGGTAGGCTGTATGCTTATCGTAACCGCTGCCTTATTGTGGATGGCTGATAAAGCCAAGGACACTCAAAAGAAAGTAACTTTTTTCAATGCCTTTATTATTGGAATTTCTCAAGCCGTAGCGATGATACCTGGAATTTCACGAAGTGGCGCGACCATATCAACCTCAGTTTTGCTAGGAAATGATAAGAGTAAAGCCGCTCGTTTTTCATTCTTAATGGTGATTCCGCTTATTCTCGGGAAGATTGCTAAAGACCTAATGGATGGAGCGCTAAGTTCAGAGACAGGAAATGTTTCCGTCCTAGTTATTGGGTTTCTTGCTGCTTTTGTCGCAGGATTGATTGCCTGTACTTGGATGATTAAACTTGTCAAACAAAGCAAGCTGTCTTGGTTTGCGATTTACTGCTTAATTGTAGGAATGATCGCCATAGGATTTACTTTATACACCCGCTAGCATGTTGACAGATCAAGATTATAAGGACGGACAAGTATTACTTTTTGACAAGCCATTAGAATGGAGCTCTTTTCAATTGGTAAACAAGGTGCGTTGGTTAATTCGTTCGAATCTAAACATCAAAAAGATTAAGGTCGGTCATGCCGGCACTTTAGATCCTTTAGCGACTGGATTGATGATCATTTGTACTGGAAAATTTACGAAGAGGATCAATGAATTTATGGGGCAGGAAAAGGAGTATACGGGTACATTTACTCTTGGTGGAACGACTCCTTCCTACGATTTAGAAACCGAAATAGACGAAACTTTTTCGATTGAGCACATTACAGAGGAGGCTATTTACGCTTTCGCGAAAGCAAACACGAGAACCATTCAACAACGGCCCCCTGTTTTTTCAGCTTTGAAGAAGGACGGAAAAAGACTGTATGAATATGCTAGAGCTGGCGAAGAAGTAGACATTCCATTACGAGAAACTGTCATTCACAGTTTTGAAATTACACGTATCGCCTTGCCTGAGGTAGATTTTAAAGTATCCTGTAGTAAGGGAACTTATATTCGTTCTTTAGCTTATGATTTTGGAAAAGGATTGGAGAGTGGAGCACATTTGACAGCCCTTCGGAGAACCAAAATAGGGGAATATAGCGTAGATAGTGCAACCACAGTTGAGGCCTTTGTAAAGGCCTTTGAAGATGCGAAAGACTGTTAATCGTACAATATAAACTAGAAATTTTGGTTATTTTAGGCCAATTATGAAGTTGAGTCCCCAAGATAAAGCCTTATTCATCACCTTTGGAGGTGCCAGTTTTTTAATACTGGTATTCTTCTTTTTAGGTGTAAAACCCTATCAGGATAAAATTCCTGAAGAGTTTTTTGAGATCCCGGTACTCGCCGAAGCTTTAGAGCCAGAACCTGAGATCCCTGAAAACAATAAAGAAGCTTCGTCCCAGCCTCAGTCGGTGACACATCAAGCGTATAATAGTCGAGCCTTACGAACAGAAACAAAGCAATTTTTTGAAGACGAAGATGATATTCGTAAAGCTATCGAAGAACAGCAACTAACAAGTGTCGAATCTTTGAATGCAGAAAACGAGGCTTTGTTGAAAGAACATCAAAAAGAGCGGGAATTGGCATTAGCCAAGAAGCGAGAAGAACTTAAAGCCATAATTGAAGCTCGGGAGCAAGCTAGAAATCAGAAAAAAGGAAACCGCCTGAGTACCGTCTCCTATGATTTGGAGGGCCGAACTGCTGTACGAATTCCTAATCCGGTTTATACCTGTGATGCTCGTGGCGTCATTATTATTGATATCACCGTAAACGAAAACGGAAGTATCACCGACATGGAGTATAATAAAAAAGCATCCACTTCTTCAAATGGATGCCTTATTGATCAAGCGCTAGAATATGTGGGAAGCGCGTATTTTGATGATGCACAAATTCCTGAACAGCAAGGTACCATCACCTTTAATTTTCAAGAATAAATAGTCTTGTTATAATAATTCTAGAAGGTCTTCTGCGATATTTTGCCCCTTGTCTTTGGTGTACCAGAGCTGTAAATCTTGTTTAAATTCGGCTGTTAGACCTCCATGTTTTTCTTTGTAATCGTTGACCATTTTTGTAGCCTCAGTTGGTCGAGGTCCCCAATCACCAATCACTGTATGCGTTTTATTGTCGACAGCGATTAATTTTGGAATCGACCGACTTCCATTGTATAAGAATTGATCCATCACTTCGGGATGTTCATCGCGTAGTATCACCTTTACCGTAATACCTTCATTGAGCCCGGCTATTTTCTGCATCATTGGCATGCTTTGGGCAGCGTCACCGCACCAGGTCTCTGTAAGGACGAGCCAGGTGACATCGCCATCAAAGTTTTTAATAGTTGCGGCAGCTGTTTCGCTTAATTTAAGTGTTTTGTCTAACCGCTTCATGCGGCGTTGATTGAGCATGGTATAGTTAGTCAAAGCTTCTGATTGCTCAGGGCCTGAACTACTTTCATTTGTAGCGTGAGTGTCAATATAATTTCTATAAGATTCGTAGGTCATTGCTTGTTGTAAAGCTGCACTTACGAGTTGGTCTGTTGTTTGTTGTTCCATAGTTTGCATGTCGCATCTGTCGATGCACTTTTAGCAAACTTACAGAAAAGTAAAACGCCGTAAAAGAATATAAATCAACTCTACAAATCGGATGAATTCTTAATTTTTTAAATGAAATGAGTGGGTTTCTGTATCTTTAAAAACCTTGATGTTTGATTTAAAAAAATGACAATGACGAAACATAAATGCGGTTGGTGTGTGGGAGATTCTTTATACGAAGCCTATCATGATGAAGAGTGGGGGATGCCACTGAGAGATGAAGATGCGCTCTTTGAATTTCTAGTCCTTGAAACCTTTCAGGCGGGTTTGAGTTGGATCACTATTTTGCGTAAGCGAGAAAATTTTCGAAAGGCTTTTGACAACTTTGATTATAAAAAAATCGCAAAGTATAAGGAAGATAAAATTCAGGCATTGCTTCAAGATGCAGGGATTATTCGTAATAAATTAAAGGTGCGTGGGACAGTTACCAACGCTCAGTTATTCATGGATATCCAAAAGGAACACGGGAGCTTTTCTAAATATTTATGGAGTTTTGTAGATGATACGCCAATCCAAAATAGCTTGGCAAATTATAAAGATGCCCCAGCCAATACTCCTCTAAGTGATACGATCTCTAAGGCTCTGAAAAAGAAAGGCTTTAAGTTTGTAGGATCAACGGTTATTTATGCTACGATGCAAGCCACAGGGATGGTAAACGATCATGAAGTGGGTTGTTTTCGGTACAAGGAAGTGCAATAGTAGGGAAGGATTATTCGAGGTACTTTAAAAACTCTTTTCTAGGAATTTCATAGGCACCTAAACTTTCCAAGTGATCGGTATGCATTTGGCAGTCGATGAGGTGATATTTTTCTTCTTGTAGCTTACGCGAAATTGCTATAAATCCCACTTTACTCGCATTTGACACTTCGGAGAACATACTCTCACCACAGAAAACACCTTTCTTTTTAAGATCTACACCATACAGTCCGCCCACCAGCTTTTGATCTTGCCAAACTTCTACAGAAACGGCATGGCCTAATGAATGTAACTGTACGTAGGCTTCTATCATGTCATTAGTAATCCAAGTATCTGGTTGGCCATCGCGTTTTATTTGTTGACACTTCATAATTACTTCTTTAAAATTTTGATTAAAAGTGACCTGAAATTTGTCATCCCTAAGGATTTTACGCATGGATTTAGAGACATGTACTTCTTCTGGTTTCACCACCATACGTGGGTCTGGTGTCCACCATAATACAGGTTCACCTTCGCTAAACCACGGGAAAATTCCAGAGTTGTATGCCAGTAATAACCAATCGGGATTAAGTGTACCACCTATGAGTAAAAGGCCTTCTGCGTTTGCCAACTCATGCTTGGGAAACCAAGGGCCATGATTCCAGGGGTGGTCTTTTGGGAGGTCAAACATGCTAGAGGATTTAAAGTTTGGCTTCTATGCGTTTTAGGGTATTCCAATTGCGGGTGGTGATATCCTTGCCGTAGGTTTTTTCTAGAGCCCCCATCGCTTTTGGGGTATTGGTTACGGCCAGATCCAAAACGCTGACAATAGTTTTTTGATGTACTTGGAGTATTGTAAACGATTTATCTTCGCTGGTCCATGGAATTTCCACTTCCGAGGCAGTGTCATCTTTTAAAAAAGAGATATAACAACGAATATCCTTTGTTATGTTGATATTCTTGAAGGGATCGCTAGCAAGGAGTTGCATAAGCATTTCGGTAGAGCGTATTCTGGTAGGAATTGGAAAGCCAAAGTTCTTTTCTAAGGCTTTTGATATTGTGGTTTCTAGAAGATCTTGGTCTGTCGCTTCTGTTTGAAATATAACATTTCCAGAATTGAGAAGGGTGGTAATATTCTCAAATTTTGCACCTGTATTTCCCGAAAGGCTAGCAAAAGTCTTTTTAAGATCTGCCATGGGCACTTTGTGGTGTCCTCCCACATTAATACCTCTTAAAAAGGCTACATATGTTTTTGAGTTTGCGATGATAGAAGGCTATTAGTTATTCTAATATAAAGGTAGGGCAAAGGACTCTGACTCAAGCTTGTTTAAAATAAAAAACCCGTAATTCAGAGAATTACGGGTTTTGATATGCAATACGAATCGATTTAGAATGGTAAATCGTCGTGATCGTCTGTGTTGAGGTTTGTAGCAGGCTCAAAAGCATCTGCTGGTGGCATAGGAGGCATTGGTGCTCCTTGTGGTGCCGCTGCTTGTAAAGTTTCAATTCTCCACCCTTGAATACTGTTAAAGTATTTAGTAACGCCTTGAGGATCTACCCACTCACGCCCTCTAAGGTTGATACTGATTTTTACAGGCTGACCTACCTGAAAATTGTTTAATAAGTCTACTTTATCTTGTACAAACTCCACCATAATATGTTGTGGATATTGCTCTTCTGTAGTGACTACAATTTCACGTTTTCTAAAACCGTTGCTGCCGAAACTTTGTGTTTCGCCTATCATTTTTACTTTTCCTTGTACTTCCATCATCTAAATTTTTGAAGAGTATAAATGTATTGAATTATTCTTGTTGGGCAAGCAGTACTTTCCACGCGTTATCCACATTTTTTGCACCTAAAAATTCTTGCGCTTTTTTGTGTATTTGTAGGGTGTCGGCGGTGCTTAAGAGACTTCTAATGGCAATGTTTTCGTTAACAAAATCTTGAACTTCGCTTTTTGTGGGCAGCTGTTCGACATTTCCAAGCATTCCAAGATCATTTCCTGTGAGTACCGAACTCAGTTTTATGGCATCTGGAATTTGATCTATACCAATCCCTGTTTGTGCAACAGGTTTGGGCACCTCAAAAAGCCCTTGGTTGGCACGGCTGTACCAATTTCCACCCATTCGGGCAACTTGGTCCATTTTCATTGGGTCAATACCTCCTTTGTCGTCCAAGATTGCAGGGTCTATATGGATACGAAGTATTTCACAGATCACTAGATTACCCGCGCCTCCTTGATCTCCCAAAGCTTTTACTTCAATAACCTTACATTCAAATTGTACAGGTGATTCTGCTACACGTGGTGGTTTTACTGTATCAGAAGGGAGTTCTGTTAAGCCTGACTTTGTAAACTCATTAATCCCTTTCGCGTAAGCGGTACTCGCCAATGACATTTGTTGTACCATCTTATAATCCACCATATTGATTACCGTTTCTGGCACCTCTAGTACATTGTCCAAAGTGTGTTTGGTGCTATTGTCACGACCAGAGCGAGAAGGTGAAAACACTAAAATTGGTGGATTGGCTCCAAACACATTAAAGAAACTAAAAGGCGCTAGGTTCACACGTCCATCGGCATCGACCGTACTTGCAAAAGCAATAGGTCTCGGGCCAACGGCACCCGTGAGGAGGCCAAACAATTTAGGAATAGGAAGTTTTTTGGGGTCTATAGTTTGCACTGGACGTATATTTTACACAAAGGTAGTAAAGAATTACTGTTAGAAAGATGTAACGATAGCTTGAATGGTTGGTTAGCAATATGGATCTCTTTTGCTCGTTGTATGTTCTCTTATTGAAAAGGAGTATATTTATTTTAAATATTGACATTTATGAATTTCAACGCTTCTCCACAATTTGCGAGATGGTTTATTATTATTTCTTCCCTCATCATCACAACCTTGATATTGTGGAACGTTTCTTTGTTTTTTGATCAACTCAAAGAGGCAGAACGCTCTAAAATGGAAGTCTATGGAGCAGCAGTCCGCGCGGTGGAGGAAACCGTTGATATCGTTCCTCGAAAGTCCAATCGTGATGCGAAAGCCTTGGAAAGGTCCTTGTCTGGATTATACCTCAAAGTAATTCTCGCAAATACAACGATTCCAACAATTAAATACAATCTAGAAACGGAGACTTACGCTCCTAATAATATAAAAAAATCAGATAAGCTGAGTCAAGCGCAACTTGCAGCTATGGCTAAGGATTTTGAGCTTATAAATGATCCGATTCCTATTGCTCCAGGCGGAAAGGTTGATGATATCCTTTATTACGGCAACTCGCCGGTTATTAGTCAGCTCAAGTATTTTCCAATTGCATTAATGGTGATTGTGATTTTGTTTGTCGCAGTGATTTATTTCTATTATTTGACATCTAAAGCTTCTTCCCAAAACCTATTATGGGCAGGAATGGCTAAAGAAACTGCACATCAAATTGGAACGCCCTTGTCGTCTTTAGTAGGGTGGACAGAAATTCTAAAAACAGAAAATGTAGACCCGAGTTATATAGAGGAAATGACTAAGGATATTGATCGCTTAGAAATGATTACGGAGCGTTTTAGTAAGATTGGATCTGTTCCAGTATTAAAAGAGAGTGATTTGATTGCAGAGACTAAGATTGCCTACGATTACTTGTCTAAAAGAAGCTCTAAGCATATTAATTTCAGTATTGATATTCCACAAGGAGAACTCCCTGTGATGCTCAATGAGCAACTTTTTGGTTGGACCATTGAAAACTTGGTAAAAAATGCGATTGATGCGATGAAGGGGAAAGGAGATTTGAAGCTTACTATTACCCGTGATTCTCGTTTTGCTAAGGTGTTGATTTCAGATACGGGGAAAGGAATTCCTAAAAAGAAATTTAGTGCCATTTTTGAACCTGGATTTACAACAAAGCGAAGAGGATGGGGACTTGGACTTTCTTTGGCCAAACGCATCATAGACGAGTATCATGGAGGACATATAAAAGTGCTTAAAAGTGAAATTGGTCAAGGAACAACTATGCAGATCTCTTTAAAGTTAATACCGTAACAGTCCGAACCTCTGTTGTTTTGTGAAATAAAATTGAATTTGTATGCATGCAATTTTGGAGGTGATTTAAGCGTTCTATGTGCATGCCAAAAACGCTTCAACGCTTCTACCAAGCACAATTACGCAATAACTGTCCAGAATGTTATAGTACCGATGGTTTGTCTTTAGAATTCCATCAGGAATGGAATGAAAATCGATGGATTAAGCAAACGACGCATCATGTAAAAGAGGTCTTGCATTGTGATCATTGTAAGGCAGATATATTTCCAGTGAATTGGACCGAAGACATTGAGCGCGTTTATCAATACCACTTGAAATTAGCCGAAAAACCGAAGCAATTTAAGTTGAAGAATACTTCTTGGGGCTTGATAATTTTGGGTGTTCTTATTATTGGGGCATTGATATTTGCCTATATGTATTACAGATAAGATTGTATTTTCTCAATCAGAATTTTGAAATCTTCCGAGTTTAATGACACCTTTTTCTCAAAGCGAATATCGTCCATATTGTGTAGCGGAATTAAATGCACATGCACGTGTGGTACTTCTAAACCAATAACAGAAATACCAATGCGCTTGCATGGAACAGCCTTTTCTAAAGCGATGGCTACTTTGCGGGAAAAGGACATTAAATCAAGGTATTCACTTTCTGAAAGGTCAAAAATTTTATTGACCTCTTTTTTGGGAATACAAAGGGTGTGGCCTGTGGTATTGGGATTGATATCTAAAATCGCAATATGCTGATCATCCTCATGTACAATATGACCTGGAATTTCTCTATCGATTATTTTAGTGAAGATACTTGCCATAATACCTAGTCTCTTGTAATTTCTAGTATGTCGAACTTCATCGTGCCATTCGGAACTTGAATTTCTGCGGTTTCTCCAACTTCCTTTCCAAGCAATCCTCTACCAATAGGGGAGTCTACAGAAATGAGGCCAGCTTTAATATCGGCTTCATTTTGTGCAACCAGTTTATAGGACATTTCCATGCCGTTGACTTGGTTTTTTATTTTCACGGTTGAGTGCACCAATACTTTACTTGTATCTAGTTGAGATTCATCAATAATACGTGCGTTTGAAGCTAATTCTTCAAGTTTAGAAATACGCATTTCCAGCATACCTTGCGCTTCTTTTGCGGCATCGTATTCTGCGTTTTCACTTAAATCTCCTTTGTCTCTTGCGTCTGCAATATCTTGTGATGCTTTTGGACGTTCAACATCTCTAAGTTGATTGAGTTCATCTTTGAGTTTTTTTAGTCCTTCGGCAGTGTAGTAATTTACCTTGCTCATAATCTATATCATTTACGCCACGAATGGCGATCATTATTAAATACAACGAATCCCGACAGAGCGGGAATAAAAAAATCCCATTCACAAGGGATTTCTCTATCAAATATACAAAATATTTCCATCGCTATAGCGTTTTATAGTAAATTGCAAGCTCCCTAGATCAAAGGGATTCTTTGTAATAAAATGCCTGCTATGAAAAACAGTTACTACCTCATTTTTACTTGTCTCATTTTGTTTTCATGTGGGAATGATGATGATGTGCGAAATAGAAATCCATATTTACTAGATGTAAACTTCAATCAACAGTTAACACCTATCCAATCTCAGGACCTAGAATTTCCGAGCAATTCGGTTTATGTTGCCAATGCTGGTATCCGTGGAGTGCACGTAATTAATACTGGAAGTGGTTTGATTGCTTGGGAAGCATCAGATCCAAACCACACTCCGAATGATTGTTCGCGTACCGTTCGCACAGGCGTTGAGGTAAGTTGTCAATGTGACGACGCAAATACCTATAATCTATTTACTGGGCAATCGTCGGGAACTGTCTTAGAGTTTACATTGCTTCAATACCGTGTGCGCCGTGATGGCGATATAGTGACTATTTCTAACTAAGTCGGCTCTCTTTTTTTAAAAAAAGAAGCCACTTCGAAAAGTGGCTTCAAGAGCAGTCTGTGAAATGTCCCCCAACTTGTTACAGACTGTCTAGCAATGCTAATTGGGTAACAAAGCTAGTGCGCGTAATCCGCACAAATATCGCTTTGGCTAGAATTTAAGGGTAGCTCCCACCAAGAAATTAATTCCTGATTGAGGATAATATCCTGCTCCTTCGATAGTTGTGATATCTCCCGGAGATGAATAATCATCATCAAAGGTAAAAAAGTAACCGTTAGATACATAGTTTTTATTGAAAATATTATTCACTAACCCATTGAAAACTATAGATTTAAAAATAGGAAGCTCTTTAAGTTCGTAGGAAATACTTAAGTCATTGATAAAGAAAGCTTCAAGAAGGGAAGCCTTACTATCTATGTTCCCCATGTATTGTTCCCCTACATATTTAGAGAGGAAACTGACTTGAAAACCATCAATTGGGGCATATCGAATTGTATTTCCTATCACGATATCTGGAGAAAATGAAATATTTGTACTCCCTAGATTTGTCAAGACACCATCTCGTTGGAAAAAGAAGTCTTGATTTTTGTTGCTACTCAAGGCGATATTGGGTTGAATGCTGAGGTGTTTTGAAATTTTCACTGCCGCATCTATTTCGATACCTGCTCTATAACTTTTTCCGCTATTGGCACGAATAGGTGCGCCCACATCATCTATAGCTCCAGTCAAAACTAACTGATCTCTATAGCCCATATAGTAACCATTGATGTTGAGGTTAACGGTAGGGTTTGAATATCGCCAACCCAATTCGTAGTCATTAAGCCTTTCTGGTTTCGGACTACCATTTTCAAAATCTGTGCGGTTAGGTTCACGATTTGCTCGAGCAAAAGAGGCATAGAATTGATTTGCTGAATTAAACGAGTAGGTTACCCCAGCTTTCGGATTAAAGAAACTGTAATTTTCGTCAATTTCGAAGGCTTGACGATCTGAATTAATTCCTCCAGTCGTATAGTCAATAAAACGTCCTTGAAGGTCTCCATAGACACTCCACTGCTTGTTGAAGCGGTAGGTAGCTTTCGCGAAAGCGGAAACCTCATTCTTCTCTGCATCCCCATCATAGTAGCGATCATTAATATTACTTCCTCCGGCATTTTGTGCCCAAATTACCTCTCCAAAGTGATCTCCTCGATATGTACTGAATAAGGCTCCAGAAATCACATCTATGTTGTTGTCTTTGTAATTTACGCTCGCACTTGCCACATAAAAATCATTGTCGAGCCAACGACGGCGAATCAAATCTGTGGTATTGATCGTTTCCCCTCCCAATTCAATTGGGGTAAAATCATAGTTGGCAAAATCCTCATCCTCTTTATATTCTTCAAAGAAACCACGCCCGTAGGTATAATTTAAACTGAGGTTTGAGCTCCAGCTATTGTCAAATTTCTGATTCCAATGCAATTGATAATGATCTTGTTGATAATCATCTACTTGATTGTCGTGAAATCTAATATTGCCATCTTTATCTGTATAAATCCCTGCTGGATTAAAGGTAGGATCGTTTTCAACGGTGTCTGCATCAACACCATACCAAGATTGGTAGGTCACTTCAGATCCAGCAAAATTAATTGCTTTGATTAAGGTATTATCATCTTTATAGGCCGCTTGTAGGAAGTAAGATTTTAAGTTGGACGAGGCGCGATCGATATATCCATCTGATTTAATCTGAGAAAGACGTCCAGAAATTTCAATGTGGTCATTTAATAAGCCACTACTAAATTTGACCGTATGACGTCTAGTATTAAAGGAACCAAAAGCATTTGAAATCTCTCCATAAGCTTCGTTGGTGATGGCATCTGTAAGGATATTTAAACTAGCTCCAAAGGCACCAGAACCATTGGTAGAAGAACCAACACCTCTTTGCAATTGTAAGCTTTCTACCGAAGAAGTAAAGTCTTGAAGATTGACAAAGAAAGTCGTTAAACTCTCAGAATCGTTATATGGAATACCGTTGATTGTAACATTTATCCCTTGGTTTCCTGTTCCGCGTACGCGAAAACCTGTATATCCTATTCCTGCACCAGCATCTGAGGTGGTTACAACACCCGGAAGAAAGTTCAATTGAGTGGCAATGTCTTGTCCTAAGTTGCGCTGTGCTAGTTGTTCTTTGGAAAGATTGGAGTGGGTGATTGGGGAGTCTGCTTGGACCCTTACAGATCGAACGAGAACCTCGTCTAGTTTTTCTGTTTTAGTCGTGTCAATAATTGTTGTAGGTTCTTGAGCTACTGCCTTAAGGAAGCAGATTGCAAAAACACTGAAAAGGATTTTTTTCATCTGTAAATTCTTTGGTTACGAATAAAAGGGGTAATTATTCCTGATTATTAGTTTTGGTAAACCCTGTGCCAAGGCACGTATTGAAGATTCCTCTATGAGGACTCAAAGAAAGACAACGCATATTGAGGGTCCCAGAAAGGTCTCTTGTCGTTGTGCTCTCATTCCTTAGCAGCATTACCTGCCCAGGTTCAGTGGGTATAATCTCAGCTTATTTAAAAGCACCCCTTTGAGATGGGACAAAAGTACGTATGAAAAGGAAACAATATACTATGTGGGTGGAATTTATTTTGAAGAGTTTAATCATAAAGTTGCAATAGGCAATAGGCAATAGGCATTAGGAATTGGGGATGTGGGTAAGAACTGGGAACTTGGGATTTGGAGCTTGGATTTTGGAGTTAGGGTTTTTGAGCTTTATTCTAAATTTGGTTTCTTCCGGTTTAGCTTTTTTTCACCATGTCTTTTTTTGGCTTGTAGGCGTTTCATTCTGGACATTTTGGAGGGTCTTGTTTTCTTGCGAATTTTGGGAGGTGTGACTCCAACCTCTAGCAGGCTGAAAAATCGTTTGGTGACATCTTCTTTGTTGCGAAGCTGACTCCGAGTTTTCTCAGAAGCAAGGGTAATGACGCCTTCCTTGGTTAAGCGATGACTAAGACTTTCGCGCAAGCGTAATACTTCTTCTTCGGAGAATGCTTTGGTAGTATCTAGCGACCACTGCAATTCTACCCGCGTACTTGTCTTATTGACATGCTGTCCCCCAGGCCCGCTGCTACGAGTGGCCTTGTATGTGAGTTCGCTAAGGAGTTGGCGTTTGTCCATTTTGGACGTAAAGAACTTAAAAAAATGCCTATTTCTTGACTTTATGGGCAGGTTTTAATAAATCATTGACCGTTTTAACCGGATTAAAGGTGATGAGAGGGACTTCAACAAAAATGGTATTCCAAAAAGCCATCGCGCCATTCCATAGTCCTGGATGTTCTAATGCCTTTATGGGTTGTCCGTCAATCGTTTTGTTTGAGATAAATCCGGCTTTGTTATCTACAAATTTGAGGAGGTCGTATTTCTCACCTTTGTAGTTTTTTACAGCACAGACTATATCTACTGGATTAAAGTGGGTAGAAGCTTTGACAATGGATTTTTGAGATTTACTTTGAGGGTCAATTTGTACACTTTCAATAATTTCAAGTTGGATTCTACCACTCTCGTGTTTGACCCAAAAAGGTCCTCCTCCAGGTTCTCCTTCGTTTTCAACCATTCCACAAACGCGAATAGGTCTGTCGAGCTGTTCCCTCAGATATTCTACTTGATACCTTTCTGAGAATTTTTCAAAATCGGGAGCTAGCTTTAAATTAAAAGCGTCTTGCAAGAAATATACAATTTCATGAATTTGCGGCTCTGAGAGCTGCTGTTCATCCATCATGTTTAGGAAATTAAACACCTTTTCTTGTAATTTGAGTAGTTTGCCAGCAAGAATCATTTTGTAGCGGGCAACGGCGGCCTCGTATTTTACGGTGACAACATTATCTATGTTTTTAATGAAGATGATGTCGGCATCTTGGGCATTTAGATTTTCTATAAGAGCTCCATGTCCTCCTGGTCTAAAAACGAGTTGATTTTTTTCGCTTTCGCGAAAAGGGGTATTGTCCATATGCACGGCGATGGTATCTGTTGCACGTGACTGGAAGGAATATGATATGTCAAAAACCGTTTGAGTCTTAGCCTCTACGATTTGTTGGATGCGTTCAAATTCGCTTTTGAAATTATTGTAATGAGTCTCTGAAATTGTAAAATGGAGACGTGCTTCAGTGTTTGTTTTAGCATATAAAGAGGCTTCAAAAAGGTGTTCTTCAAAAGCGGAGGCATTGTGTCCTTTGTATTTGTGAAAAGGGAATAGCCCTTTGGGTTGACTGCCATAATTGAATGCGCCATTTTCAAGCATGGTTTTTATGAATAACAATCGGTTTTGATTGATGTCGCCTTCGTTTTCTTCTGTCACCTTTTTTTTTACGGCTTTTCTAATCTCTGAATAAAACGGAAAATCATCTAAGCCTACAAAGAATAGACGGAGGTCGGTGGCTTTTTTCTTATTAATAAAGGAGTTGATACTTTCTTTTTGAGGATTATAATCGTCTAAAAATTCATAAAGAAACTTAAACATCCTTGTTGCGGCACCTGAGGCTGGAGTGAATTTTAAGACATCTAACTCCTTTTTTTTGTCTTCGTAGTGGGCAATAAATAGGTCTTCTTCCTCTTCTGAATACTTAAAAATACCATGTCCAATTGTAGCGGGTTCGACCAAATTAACATAGGGAATCCCAGCTTTAAAAATTGCCAATTGCTGGGTTACCGTTTCAGGAGGAATGCCTAAACCTTGGAGTTGGATTATATCTTGAGGCGTAAATTTCAATCTAGTAGTTGGTTAATAGCCTTGGTGGCTTGTGCCATACGTTCTTCGATGCTTCCTTTTAACACGATATAAGGTCGATTATTGTCTTCTAAGGCTTTTTTAAAGTGTTGAAACATTTCTTCACGACGTTCTGGGCGATCTCTTAAATCATCGGCTTGCCAAGGAGTGTCTATATAGGTTAATAAATATAAATCATAGTGATTTTTTAATGCGTATTTGTCGAGTAATGGCGGGCACCAACCGTCGTAATAAGCTTCGCTATACACTTTGGTAGTTAGTAAATCGGTATCACAAATTAGTAATTTGGTTTCGTTTTTTGCAGCTTCGTTTTCGAGTTTCATCTGACCCGCCGCAATGGGCAGCAAATCTTTAGGCCTACATACAAGCTTTTCGGCATTCCAAAGCGCTTGTAAATACTCACGAGCAAACTCAGGAATATTGGGCACTGAATAGTGCTCAGATAGCTTTTGTGATAGCGTGCTCTTTCCAGAACTCTCTGGTCCAAACATGCATACTTTTATGCAGGAACTTGGTTGTTGTTTAAGTGTTTCTTCCACGAATAATAGCCGCTAATGGCAATGATTAATAATAATATAAATTGAAGGCCTGTAAACCCAAGCCCTTTGTAAAAGTACAAAGGAATGGAAATAATATTGGCTACTATCCAAAGTAGCCAGTGTTCTATTTTTTTATTTGCCATTAACCACATGGCAGCAAAGCAAAGTCCAGTAGTTAAAGTGTCAAAGTAATCTGTCATGCGGTCAAAGCGATCAAAATACATATAGACCCCTACAATAAAGGCTGCTGAAACGACAAATATACCAAAGGTCTTCATCTTGTCGCTAAAGTTTGTTTGAGTGATCTTAATATGTTCTCCTTTTACGAGTTTCGACCACATATACCAGCCATAAATACTCATTAGAGTATAGTATATATTAATAATAAAATCCCCGTAGAGTTGGTAATTAAAGCAAATGTAGATAAAAATCACCGTGCTAATGATGCCTAAAGGATAGACAAGAATGCTTTCTTTTTTTCCATACCAAACACCCACTACTCCAAAAATTACTGCAATGACCTCTAAGCTAATATCAAGAAGAGATGCATTTTGATATGGCTGTAGGAAAAAATCAAAAATTGGGCTCATAATCGCTACGATCGGTTTTAACAATTTTGAGAGTAAAAAGGCCAATGCCAATTTCCGAAAAACTGTGTTTTATCTCTCGGGTGAGAAGAGACATTACTTGGTCGTATTCGCCATACACTTGAGTAGCTAATGGGTTTTCGATGACGGTACACTCTGTCTCCCTTAGACGTTTGATAAAGGCAATAATATGCTTTTCGTAATCGTCTTGGAGCGGACTAAAAGTAAGGTCAACCGAAATGTTCATAAGGAGATGTATTAGTCTTTGTAAACGTGAAGTATGGAACCCATACCGTAGTTATTTTGACCTGTTTGGATGAGTTTGGAGTTTTCGTTATAACTTTTGTCAAATATCTGCCATTTTTTATTATTGAAAAATACTCTTCGTACAAAAGTTTGTTGGCTAGGCAAGGCCGCTGTAAAAGGTAAAAGGGGCCTGAAAGTTGTCGAAATTTTTTCAATTCCTCGTCTCGTCTTTACCTCATTGTATTTTTTGTTTTGCAGGAGTTTGCCTTTTGGGTCTGCGTATCCTAATACTTGTAGCGAGGCAAAGATGCCCGTTTCAGGAATAAACACATTAAAGCGATTAAGATCCAATTCATAGATCTCGTCATTATCTTGATTTACATTAAACACAATATCTCCATATTTAATAGGTGCACCAGGCTTCCCATTATCATTTGCATAGAATTGAATACGAAACAAGGTTGAGAATTTTAAATTACCTTTTTTACGATACTTTTTTTCGGAATTGATAGGAAGGAGAAGCTTAGCGATTTTTGATGATTGGCCTTCATATCTATTGAATAATACTGCGACTTCACTTTCGACTGTAGGGAGCCAACAGCTAAAATAATCGGTATGTGTAGTGGGGTCGAGTGTTCTTTTCTTAAACTTCCCACGCTTTGGGGCGGTAACGATAACTTCAGACAGTTGGTTAGTTTCTGGGGTGATCATTATCTTATTTGGAATAGCAGAGGTAGATAATCCTAGTTCCTTATACCCAATTGATGAGATAAAAATAGAATCGATATCGGCGTATTTATCTTTTGGAAAATTAAATTCTCCTTTTGCACCTGCAAAGGTGCCACGTCCATCTCCAAAGGAAATTGTGGCAAAAGAAACTGGAGTTTTTTCCTTAGCATCGAGGATAAAGTAGGTCTGACTAAATGCCAAACTACTAAATAAAAGAATTAGTAGGAATTGAAGTTGCTTCATGAGGTGAAAATACATCTTTTGTTAGGATTAATGGCTCCAGCAGTCTTCTTCAAAGGCCGTGCCAATGACAACCATGTCGGCGCCAGCTTGGTAAGCTGTTTGTTGCTGTACTGCAGATTTAATGCCGCCTCCCACGATTAAGGGGATGTCTAATACTGCTTTAACGGCTTTTATGATAGCTGGATTTACAGGGACTTTGGCGCCACTACCTGCTTCGAGATAGATCATTTTTTTGCCTAAAAATTGTCCTGCAAGCGCAGTGGCCACGATGTTTTGAACATCTTCTTGAGGCATGGGAGTTGTGCCGCTAATACGTTGAACAGCGGTCTCTGTTTGTCCGTCAATTAAGAGATAGCCTGTAGGGATGATTTCAAGCTCCATTTCCTTTAATGTTAATGCGACTTGTACTTGTTGGCCAATTAAATAATCAGGATTTCGGCCTGAGAGAAGGGAGAGAAAAAGGATGCCATCGGCGGCAGGAGTCACTTGGGTATGATCTCCTGGAAATAGGATAATAGGGAGGTTTGTTAATGATTTTAAAGTACAAACCACGTCATTCGTTTTTCCATATGCATCTGTGCTGCCACCTATAAGAAGATGTGTTGTTTGTTGCGGAATTTTTTTTAGGTACGCTTTCGCGAAAGCGAGATCAATCTCAATAGTAGTGCTTCGTGTGGAAAATGGAAATTTATCAGGATCTAATAAGATTGCCAGAAGCTTTTCTTCTTTTTGGATACTGACAAGCATGTTTTGATAATGATTCATGTTGGTATGTTGGTATGTTGGTATGTTGGTATGTTGGTATGTT
>TARA_R110002051_G_scaffold5108_2_pt1 | contig 24144 bp, 23 predicted proteins | sample TARA_R110002051 | Tara Oceans TARA_R110002051 (sample SAMEA4397023) | marine metagenome | biome: Polar Biome; feature: [MES] marine water layer (ENVO:01000295) within the mesopelagic zone...; material: water (ENVO:00002006), including particulate matter (ENVO:01000060) such as......
AAAAGAAAGTTTAAGAAAGAAATTAACACTCGCAGTCTAATGAAGAAAGATACTATTGACGAGCTTTTTAATAAGCTACAGGACAAAATAGATTATGCAGAACCCACCAGCGGGCACGAACAACGGTTTTTAGATAAATTGAATGCGACTAAAGGTGTGGTTACACTTGCACCTAAAAAGCAAAATTTTTGGTTACCGCTATTATCAATCGCTGCTAGCATAGCCATTCTTTTATCTGTAAGTATATATCAATATAATACAACAAGTAGTATAGAAGATCAAGTTGCAGAAATTTCTCCAGAAGCGTCTAAAACTCAATTCTATTTTGCCAATTTAATCGAAGAACAAATCAAGGAACTTAATAGTGAAAAATCTCCCGAAACAGAAAAAATCATTAATGACACCATGGCGCAATTGAAAAAGCTTCAATTGAACTATACCAAAATGGAACAAGACCTATTAAATGGTGGTAATAGCAAATTAATATTAAGTGCTATGATTACAAATTTCCAAACAAGAATTGAGCTTTTAAATGAAGTTATGATTCAAATAGAAAATATTAAAACAATAAAAAATACAAATGATACGAACTATACTATTTAAATATACCTGGCTATTGGTTATAGCATTTTCTACTACTGTTACTGCCCATGATAAAAATTTGGACGGAAAACATACGAAAGAAAAAACCATTAAAAAAGAGTTTAACGTTAGCCAAAATGCCTTGTTAAAAGTCAGTAACTCTTACGGCAACCTTAACATTACTTCTTGGAATGAAAATCGTATAATTATAGAAGTACACATTAAAACCAATGGAAACAACGAAGAGAAAGTTCAGAAAAAACTAGATGAAATTTCAGTTGATTTTGAAGCTAGTAATGACCGTGTTTCTGCAGAAACGATATTCAATAAAAGCAGTAATGGCTGGGGATGGAATTGGGGCAACAACAATAATGTAAATATGCAAATTAATTACACCATAAAAGTTCCAGTTAAAAATAACGTGGACTTAAATAATGATTATGGTAATATTATTCTAGACAGAATAGATGGGCATGCAAGAATAAATTGTGATTATGGTAGTCTAGATATAGGAGAATTAAGAGGTCGTAACAATCGATTAAATTTTGATTACACGTCTAAATCTACCATTGGCTATATTAATAGCGGTGAAATAAGAGCAGATTACTCTGGATTTACTGTGGAAAAAGCTGGAAATCTTGCCATAAATGCAGACTATACTAATGCCAGTATTGGCAAAATGGAAAATTTGAAATATACCAGCGATTACGGCAACATGGATGTTGAAGAGCTAAATAACATAAATGGAACTGGCGATTATATTACCGTTAAATTAGGTGTAGTTCATGGAGATATCTCTATAGTTGCCGATTATGGTTCTGTCAGAATTGAAGAACTAGCGGCTGATGCTGGTAATGTAGATATTAGAACAGACTATACAGGTGTAAAAATTGGGTATAATAGCGATTATCATTTCGATTTTGACATTACAACAAGTTATGCCGGAGTAAGTGGTAAAGACGACTTTACCATAAATATTAGTACAGAAAAATCATCCAATAAGCACTATGAAGGTTTTTATGGATCCAAAGGAAGTGGTAATAAAATAACGCTTTCTAGTGATTATGGCGGAATAAGTTTTACCAAAAAATAAGTATTAATCAATCAATTTAAAATGAAAATCATGAAAAAATTAAGTGTACTAATGTGTATGGGATTAATCTCCCTTTCTTGTTCAGCGCAATGGGGAAAGACTATTAAAGGTGATGGCAACAATGTCACCATCGAAAGGAATACAGATGATTATAACGGAATTGCCGTTTCAGGCTGGTTTGATGTGGAATTAGTCTCAGGAAACGAAGGTGAAATAACTTTAAAAGGTGAAGCAAACCTATTAGAATATATAATCACCGAAGTTAAGGATGGGAAATTGGTCATAAAAACAGAAAAAGGAGTAAACTTAAAACCAAGTAGCTGGAAATCTGGAATTCATATTACCGTACCTGTAGAGTCCATAAACTCCGTTGCCATGTCGGGGTCAGGTGATATTATTGGAAAGACTAAAATTAAATCGGATAAATTCAGTACGGCAATGTCCGGTTCCGGAGATATTACTTTAGACATTGATACAAGTTCTTTATCGGCAACTATGTCTGGTTCTGGTGATATTTCTTTAAGTGGCAGAACTACTGATTTTGAAGCAACCATTTCAGGAAGTGGTGACATTGAAGCGTACAATCTTGATGCTGACCATGTTGAAGCTACAGTTTCTGGTTCTGCAGATATTCAAGTTACCGCAAATAAATCCATTAAGGCTCGGGTATCTGGTTCTGGTGACATTTCTTATAGAGGTAATCCTGAAAAAGTGGACACAAAAACTTCTGGTTCTGGAGACATTTCCAGAGGTTAAAAATATAAAATCAAAATAGCGAACAATCAATTTAAGAAAGCCTCTTTTAAAGGGGCTTTTTTGATTCTTTAACCCTAACTAATAAAAACATTCCAATTAAAAAGAATAATCCTAAAAATATAATAGAACTACGCATACTTCCAGTAAGCTGAGCCACAAAACCATATAAAAAAGTCCCTATTACAATTCCAATTTTTTCGGCTACATCATAAAAACTAAAAAAAGAAGTTGTGTCTTTAGTTTCTGGCAAATACTTTGAATAGGTAGATCTTGACAATGCCTGTATACCTCCCATTACCAAACCTACGCAACCAGCAGCGATATAAAAATCTATAGGAGTAATTACAAAATATGCATATATACAAATGCAAACCCAAAGTGCATTCACTACAATTAATGTTTTAATATTACCATATTTTTCAGATGCCCTTGCCGTAATAGTAGCACCTAAAATAGCAACCAACTGTATTACTAAAATACTAATAATAAGTCCGGTTGTACGTTCGGAATCTGTTCCCCAAGCTATTTCCTCTTCTCCGAAATAGGTAGCTATTAACATTACAGTTTGTACGGCCATACTATATACAAAAAAGGCTCCTAAATACCTTTTAAGTCTTATTTGTCCCCCAAGTTGTAACCATACCTGTTTAAGTTCCTTAAAGCCGTTTAATATTATGTTTGTTCGTTTTCCATCCTTCTTAAAACCTTTTGGCAAGTAATAAAAACTATATTGAGCAAAAAGTATCCACCATATACCTACCGTAACAAAGGAATACTTCATTGCTTTAATTTCAGCTGCCCCAGCCTCATCGGTCATAATTCCAAAAAAGTGAGGCTTCATAACCATAGCCAAATTAAAAATAAGTAGAATTACACTACCTATGTATCCTAGAGAAAATCCTTTAGCACTAATAGCATCTTGTTGTTTTGGAAAAGCTACATCGGGCAAATAGGAATTATTAATAGCAAAACTTACCCAAAAACCTACTAGTCCAAGGAAATAACAAATTAGTCCAAAATATATATTTTCAAGAGAAAACCAGTATAAACCTATACACGAAAGTCCGCCTAAATAGCAAAAGAACTTCATGAACATTTTTTTATTTCCTAAGTAATCTGCTATTCCTGAAATTAAGGGGGTGATAATTGCAATAAAAACGAATGCTAAAGATGTAGTATAACTAATTAAAGGTGCTCTTGAAAATTCATTACCAAATACGGTTACTTTCTCAATACCGGCAACCCTAAAAAGAGCCCCATAAAATATAGGAAATACAGCTGATGAAATTACTAAACTATAAACTGAATTTGCCCAATCATAAAAGGCCCATGCATTCAATAATTTTTTACTCCCTTTTAAAACCAGTGTTTTTCCCATATATAAATTAAAAGCCATTCATTTCTGAACGGCTTCAATATACAATAATCCTTATAGTTTTACTGAAATTTAGTTATGCCAAATTTTGCAGCTTCGGCTTCGGCATCTGGAGCCCAAGCTGTTAAATTATTTATTCTAGTATCATTAGATGGGTGCGTACTCATAAATTCTGCTGGTGCTTCACCGCCACTATTTGCTTTCATTCGTTTCCATAATTCAGCAGCTTCATACGGATTGTAACCAGCTATTGCCATAATTTGTAAACCTATGCGATCCGCCTCAGTCTCGTGCCCTCTGCTAAATGGCAACATTACGCCTACTTGAGATCCAATGCCGTATGCTTGATTAAATATGTTTCGCTTCTGTTCATCTTGTATAGCTATATTGCCCGCAACGGCACCTACTTGTTGCAGTGTTCCTGCGCTCATTCGTTGTGCGCCATGATCCGCTAATGCGTGCGCAACCTCGTGCCCCATTACTACAGCAACCCCAGTCTCCGTTTGTGTTATTGGAAGAATACCAGTATAAAACACAATTTTACCACCTGGCATACACCAAGCATTTACAGTTTCGTCATTTACTAAATTATATTCCCACTTATAATCTTTTAAGTAACCTGGATAACCATTTGCAGTTAACCATCGTTCTGCGGCAGAAGATATACGTTGCCCAACTTTTGTTATCATTTGAGATTCTGCCGTACCAGTAACCACTTTATTTTCTGTTAAAAATTGGTCATATTGGGCAAATGCAGATGGAAATACTTGACTGTTAGGGTAAAAATTTAACGTTTTCTGACCTGTAAACGGGTTTACTTTACAGGCTGAAACACCTATAAATAGGACAAAAATTAATATTATCTTTTTCATTTTATAAAATTTAGTTAGTGTCAATAAAATACAAAGTTATTCTTTTCCTGTTAAATGTAATAAGGTAAAATTTTTGTCTATTCTTAATACATTATCATTAATTTCAGCTAAATTTCTTAGCGGGACTTCTTCATTATCTAACATTACAGTACCAATTACAAAAGGCAAACCATGAAAATTTAGCCTAATGGTGTCATATTGGGTTTCAAAACTACCATCCTTAAAAAGTTGTATAGTTAACGATTTTTCTTTTCCGGTTAGTTTATAATTGCTAAGAGCATAACGCCCCTTCTTATAGTCATACCCATTATTAGCATCTTCATAAATTTCAGATGCTTCTGTCCCCTTCTTATAATAAACTTCTAATAAAAGTTCATCAATTTTCTTTTCATCCACATATTGTTGAACAGGATATTTAGGAATAATAGCCCCTGCTTTTACAAAAATTGGCAACATATTTAATTCTGCAGCTACCCATTTTTCTTTACCTCCTTCTACTAGTTCACTTGTCCAAAAATCATACCAATTTCCTTTTGGTACATACATTCTGCGTCCTTGGGCATTTGGTTCATGAATTGGGCAAACTAAAATCTTTTCACCAAAAACAAACTCGTCAGTTCTAAAATGTGTTTGCGTATCTTCTTGATCATAATAAACCAATGCTTGTATCATTGGCATATTTTCTTTGGTATATTTATAAAACATGGTATATAAATATGGCAAAAGTTGATAGCGTAATTCTATAAACTTTCGTACAATGTCTGTAATTTCTGTACCAAAAGACCAAGGTTCTTGATCTCCATGATCTCCGCTTGAGTGTACTCTACAAAATGGATGAAAAATACCTAATTGTACCCATCTGGCAAATAGCTCACCATCTGGTTGTTCTGCAAATCCACCTATATCGGAACCTACAAAAGAATAACCACTTAAGCACATTCTTTGCACTTGAACATTTGCAAGCCATAAATGTTCCCATGTGGCTATGTTATCCCCTGTCCATGTCGATGAATAACGTTGTGTACCTGCATATGCTGCTCTAGTAATTACAAATGGGCGTTTGGGATATACGTATTTTTTAACACCTTCAAATGTTGCTCTAACCATTTGCATTCCGTATATATTATGAGCTTTTCTATGAGTACAGGGATGGCCGTCATAATCATGCCTGGTATCTAAAGGTGCTGTTTTCGTAGGCACTTCCATTACTGCTGGTTCGTTCATATCATTCCAAACGGCATGCACTCCCAACTCCGTCATAAATTCCTTATAAAGCTCTGCCCACCACTCTCGTACTACGGGATTGGTAAAGTCGGGAAAATTACATTCCCCTGGCCATACCTTACCTTGCATTAAAGGCCCATCTCCTCTTTTACAGAAATAATCGTTTTCTTGTGCCTCATTATATACCCAATAATCACGATCCACTTTTATGCCTGGATCAATCATTATTACAGTTTTAAAACCATCTTCCTCTAGCTCCGATATCATTCTTTTTGGGTCTGGGAAATGATTTTTATCCCACGTAAAACATCTAAAACCATCCATGTAATCTATATCAAGATATATAGCATCACATGGTATTTTTAAATCTCGAAACTGCTTGGCAATTTCTTTTACATTATTTTCTGGGTAGTAACTCCATTTAGATTGATGAAAGCCTAATGCCCACATTGGCGGCATTTCTGGGGTTCCTGTTAAACTTGAATAGGAGCTAACCACCCTTGCCATATCTGGTCCAAAAATGAAATAATAATTCATTTCACCCCCATCTGCCCAAAAGCTTGTTATATTTCTTCGTTCATGCGAAAAATCGAAACTTGTCTTAAAACTATTGTCAAAAAAAACGCCGTAAGCATTTCCTTTACTTAGGCCTATATAAAATGGAATTGCTTTATACAGGGGATCTTGATCTTTACCATATGCGAATTGATCAGTTACCCAATTTTCAACTCTTTTACCCTTAAGATTACTATGCATGGCTTTATCTCCCAAACCATAAAAACTTTCGCCAGCTTGCGCAATTTTGCTCATTTTAACGGTATTACCGCCGTACTCATAATTCTCTTCCCAATGAAAGCCTAGTTCATCTTCACATATTATATTTCCGTATAAATCTGAAATTTGGGTTCTAAGGGTTTTCTTATCTATTAATATACTTATCCTAGCTGTAGAGATAACATATTCTGTATCGTTTTCAATAACTTCTAACTTACTATATCCAACTGTAGTTTCAGGATCAATAGCATATGAAAAATCTGGCTCAAAATTATAGTTTGTTGCGTATCTAAACCTAATTACACTTCCTCTAAGAATTGTAATTTGCAAAACAACCCCATTATTTGTCGTAAAATATAACTTATCGGTATCTTGAGTAAAATCTACTATGTGATTTGGATATAAATTACCTTTATATTCAAGCTCTGTATTTGTAATCATGAAAATGTTTATTAATAGATAACATATAAGCGGGAGTTATTAAAAGCTATTATATTACAGTCTTTTATTTCAGTATTACAATTCCTAAAGGTGGAATGGTAATCTCAATTGACTTTTTATGCCCGTGTGATGGCTTAGTAGAAGTTTTTACTGCTCCATTTAAGTTACCGCCGCCGCCATATTTTTTATCATCACTATTTAATATTTCTTTAATTTTTCCTTTTTTAGGTATCCCAATTCTATAATTTTCACGTGGTACTGGTGTAAAATTACAAGCAATAATTAAATCGTTCTCTACATCATGCCCTTTACGAATATAGGTTAAGATAGAATTTTCATGATCACTATAATCTATCCATTGGAAACCTTCTGGACTAAATTGCTTCTCAAATAATGCAGGAGAACCTTTGTATAAATGATTTAAATCCTTTACAAAATCCTGAATACCTTTATGCCCATCGTATTGCAATAAATGCCAGTCTAAACTTTGTTCAAAATTCCATTCTTTTGTTTGGCCAAATTCACCTCCCATAAACATTAGTTTTGTCCCTGGATGTGTAAACATGTACCCAAATAACAACCTTAAATTGGCAAATCGTTGCCATTCATCGCCTGGCATTCTATACACTAAAGATTGCTTTCCATATACCACCTCATCATGTGAAAAAGGCAACATAAAATGTTCAGTAAATGTATAGGTCATACCAAAAGTAAGATCATTCATATGATGCTTTCTATAAATGGCTTCTTTCTTAAAGAATTGTAATGTGTCATGCATCCAACCCATCATCCATTTCATACCAAATCCTAACCCACCAAACTCTACGGCTTTGGAAACGCCTGTAAAAGCAGTAGATTCTTCAGCAATTGTCTGTACGCCTACAAAATTTGAATATACCGCCTCATTCAATTCCCTTAAAAAAGATATAGCTTCTAAATTTTCATTATTTCCGTATATATTAGGCTCCCACTCACCATCTTCTCTAGAATAATCTAAATATAACATAGAGGCAACCGCATCAACTCGTAAACCGTCTACATGGAACTGATCTAACCAGAATAAGGCATTACTGATTAAAAAAGCTCTTACCTCATTTCTACCATAATTAAATATTAGACTTTTCCAATCGGTATGGTATCCTTTTCTTCTATCTGGATGTTCATATAGATTAGAACCATCAAAAAAACCAAGCCCATGAGCATCTTCTGGAAAATGTGAGGGTACCCAATCTAAAATTACTCCAATATCATTTTGGTGAAAAGTATCTACCAAGAATTTAAAATCTTCTGGCGCACCAAATCTAGATGTAGGCGCAAAATATCCAGTAAGTTGATAACCCCAAGACGGATCATACGGGTACTCCATTACAGGCATAAACTCCACATGGGTATACCCCATTTCCCTTACATAATTTACAAGGTCTATGGCAAACTCTTTATAAGTTAAAAACTTATTGTCAGCATTCTTTTTCCAAGATCCTAAGTGCACTTCGTAAACTGAGTACGGTTTATCTAATCCGTTTTTATCTTTTCTATAGCCCATCCAAGCATCATCTTTCCACTTATGCTCCGAAGTCCATATTATTGAAGCTGTATTAGGTGGATGCTCACAATACTTTGCAAATGGATCAGCCTTTTCTGTCCATATATCATTATTATTAGACTGTATTTTATATTTATAAACTTCCCCTTTACCTATATTAGGAATAAATCCTTCCCAAATCCCACTACTATCCCATCGAACATTTAACTGATGTTCCTCAACATTCCATGAATTGAAATTACCTACAACCGATATAGATTTTGCCGAAGGCGCCCATACCGAAAAGTAGGTCCCCGCTACGCCATCAACTTCAATTAGGTGTGAGCCTAGCTTTTCGTAAAGTCGATAGTGCTTACCACTTTTAAAAAGGTCTATGTCAAAATCTGTAAATAAAGTGTGAACTCTTACGTTAGGCATATAAAGGTATAGTTTTTGGTAAAGCTAATCATCTTTTATAAATGATTGACTTCGATTATTTTTTCTTGAAAATATATCAAGTAATATCCGATTTATATCTTTAAATACCAAAAATGGAACACTTTTTGAATCATCATCAATATATTCTATACATAAACCGAATAACAATAATATTATGAGAAAACTGAACTTATTTTTAGGCGTATTAGTTACTATATTTTTAATTTCCTGTGAAGGTCCACAAGGACCTGCTGGATTTGACGGATTTGATGGTCGTGACGGATTTGATGGTGTGGATGGACAAGATGGAGTTAATATTTTAGGGAAAGTAATGGATATTGAAGGTACTTTTACTTTAGCAAACGATTATTCAATCTTCTATGAATTTCCACAAAGTGTTGAGGTATTTGAAACGGATGTTGTTCTGGTATATCTTTTATGGGATGAAACCGTTGATGGCAATGGCGATTTAGTTGATATTTGGAGATTAATGCCGCAAACAAGAATTATAGACCAAGGGCTTCTTCAATATAATTTTGACTATACCTTTTTTGATGTCAATATTTTCTTAGAATCCGATTTTGACCTTTCTACATTACCTGCCGGTGATACCGATAATCAAGTTTTTAGAATTGCAGTTTTACCTGCTGAATCTACAACTGGTAAATTAGACACTACAGATATTAATTCAGTAATGGCACATTTAGGAGTTACTGAAGAGAACGTTCAGAAAATAAAATTGAATTAACTTTTAAAGTAAAACTACCAATTCTTGAGCCTTTGATTTTTTTTCAAAGGCTTTTTAGTTACCTACTTTTAAAACTTTACATTAAAGATTACGTAAATAACATATATTGAAAGGTCTTTAATAGTGTACCGACAAATTAAAAAATTGACATATGAAATTAAATATTGGAATTGTACTATTAGTACTGTTTGCTAGTTGCAAAGGTACTTCTCAAGAAAAAGAAATAGTGCCCGAAAATAAGGTTGAACAGAAAAAAGAATTTGCAGTTCAAAAATCAAATGCTGAGTGGAAGAAAGAATTGACTGATGCTCAATATTATGTTTTACGTGAGGAGGCCACCGAAAATCCGTTTACTAGTGAGCTTTTAAAAAACAAAAAGGAAGGTACTTATATTTGCGCAGCATGCGCTACCCCACTATTTAAAAGTAATACGAAATTTGATTCTGGTACAGGATGGCCAAGTTTCTATGAAGAAATTGAAGGTAATGTAGCATATGATGTAGATTATAAAATAGGCTATAAAAGAACTGAAGAACATTGTGCAACATGTGGCGGACATTTGGGCCATGTTTTTGAAGATGGTCCAGAGCCAACGGGTTTACGTCATTGTATAAATGGGGTTGCTTTAAATTTTGTCCCTGCCAAATAATTATCTAGTTTAATTAGTATATACGGGGGCCTTTAAGCCCACGTATTATTTTTATCTTTTCTTAATTACGACATTATTGAGGCAATAAATTATTATAAATATCACAATATCAGTTTAAAGGTCATATTTTAAAAACCTACTTAAAATTTCGATTTGGTTTCGTACTTTTACACCTCAATAAAAACTACAAAAATCAAAATATGAGCACTTTCGACATTATTGTTCTAGGTAGTGGTCCCGGTGGATATGTAACTGCTATTAGGGCTTCTCAATTAGGTTTTAAGACCGCCATTATAGAAAAAGAAAATCTTGGAGGCGTTTGCTTAAATTGGGGTTGTATACCTACCAAAGCCTTATTGAAATCTGCACAAGTATTTGAATACCTTAAACATGCAGAAGATTACGGCATAAAAGTAGGCGATGTCGATAAAGATTTTGATGCTGTTGTAAAAAGAAGCCGTGGTGTAGCCGACGGAATGAGCAAAGGTGTTCAGTTCTTAATGAAAAAGAACAAAATTGAAGTTATTAATGGTTTCGGCACCTTAAAACCTGGCAAAAAAGTTTCGGTTAAGGCCGAAGATGGTACAGTTACAGAATATAGCGCCAATAATATTATTATTGCAACAGGGGCAAGAAGCCGTGAATTACCAAGCCTACCACAAGATGGTAAAAAAATTATAGGGTACAGAGAAGCAATGACCTTAGACAAGCAACCTAAGAAAATGATTGTTGTAGGTAGTGGAGCTATAGGTATTGAATTTGCTTATTTCTATAACTCTATGGGAACAGAAGTAACTGTTGTTGAATATTTACCAAATATTGTACCTGTAGAAGATGAAGATGTTTCTAAACAATTAGAAAGAAGCTTCAAAAAAGCAGGTGTTAAAATAATGACCTCTGCCGAAGTTACTTCTGTAGATACTTCAGGTTCTGGCGTAAAGGCTACAGTAAAAACTGCAAAAGGTGAGGAAATTTTAGAAGCTGACATAGTACTTTCAGCTGTGGGAATTAAAACAAATATTGAAAACATAGGTTTAGAAGATGTAGGTATTGCTACTGACCGTGATAAAATTTTAGTAAACGATTACTACCAAACCAACATACCTGGGTATTATGCTATTGGCGATGTTACTCCAGGGCAAGCGCTTGCGCATGTAGCTTCTGCCGAAGGTATTTTATGTGTTGAAAAATTAGCAGACATGCATGTTGAACCATTAGATTACGGCAATATTCCAGGATGTACTTATTGCTCTCCTGAAATTGCTTCAGTGGGTTTAACTGAAAAACAGGCAAGAGAAAAAGGTATTGATATTAAAGTTGGCAAATTCCCATTCTCTGCTAGTGGTAAAGCAAAAGCTTCTGGCGCTTCTGACGGATTTGTAAAGGTTATATTCGATGCCAAATATGGCGAATGGCTAGGGTGTCATATGATTGGGGCTGGTGTTACTGATATGATTGCTGAAGCAGTTTTAGGTCGTAAACTGGAAACTACTGGGCATGAAGTATTAAAAGCTGTTCACCCCCACCCTACTATGAGTGAAGCTGTTATGGAAGCAGTTGCTGCAGCTTATGATGAGGTTATCCATTTATAATATATATTAATAAATTATAGCATGTTAAGATTATTTCGAGCAACGGCAATTTTAGAAGGAATCTCCTATTTGGCGTTGTTCGGGGTAACCATGCCATTAAAATATTGGGCAGAAATTCCTGGCCCCAATAAGTTGGTGGGTTATGCCCATGGGGTGTTATTTATTGCTTTTATTTTCCTGACTCTACTAGTTGGTTTTAAGCACAAATGGAGCATTAAAAAACTACTGATTTTTGGTGTAGCTTCTCTACTACCCTTCGCTACATTTTATGTAGAAGAGAAATATTTAAGAACAGAAGAAGCTACTTAAAGTTCTTGCTCTGAAACAGTCAATTTATTTATTTTCCCATCGAAACTACATGCATATAGTTCGTTATTAGCATCAATTCCAAAAGACGAGATACTTAAACCTGTTTCTAATAATAACTTATTATTACCAGCTTGATCTAAAGCCCATATTCTACCTGAAATAAAATCACCGTATACATAGTATCCTTTTAAATCTGGTAAATTATTACCCCTATATACATAACCACCCGTAACAGATTTGTCATTTGCACTATGACCGTATTCATAAAGCGGAGCTATTAAACCTGATGTATCACAATTAGTTTCTAGAAAACAAGAGGTACCTTCTAGAATATTCCATCCATAATTACCACCTTTCGCTATCAAATTAATTTCCTCTTTCTCATCTTGGCCAACGTCAGCAGCCCATATGGTATTTGTTTGGACATCAAAACTAAATCTCCATGGGTTTCTTAATCCGTATGCATAAATCTCACCACGCGCATTTTCATGGTCTACAAATGGGTTATCGGTCGGAATAGCATAATTTAGATTAGCATCTTGACTATCTACATCTATACGTAATATTTTACCAAGTAAATTTTCTAGATTCTGAGCGTTACCGTCCGGATCACCTGATCCTCCTCCATCACCAGCAGCGATATACAAATAACCATCAGGTCCAAAAGCCAATTGACCACCATTATGGTTTGTTGCTGGCTGAGGAATTTCTAGTAAAATTGTTTCGCTAGATTCATTTACCAAATTAGCATCGGTTTCAGATACTTTAAAACGAGATACTACTGCTAAACTCTGACTTGGGGTATAGGTAACATATAAAAAACCATTGGTTTTATAGTCAGGATGAAATGCAAAACCTAGAAGTCCTAATTCACTTGCTGTTGCTATTCTTGAAGATATGTCTAAAAATATTGAAACTTCTTCTGTGGCAGTATCATTACTAAATACCTTAATTATACCACCCTTCTCAGCAACAAAAATTCTATTAGAATCATCAAGAGGAGCTTGTAAATCTAAGGGATTTGCAAAAGTTAAATTTGGAAAGGCGCCTTTTAAAGTGATGGAGTCATCAACTATAGGAGTAAGCGCTAGCTCATCTTTATCGCTACACGATAGTATTAAAAGAGCACATATATTAAATAAAATAAAACCAATTTTTTTCATAGTTAATAGGATTTACAACTATGTACGTAAATGGCTTACTATGTAGATGTTAAAGCTTTGTTGTAATTAAAACAAAAAACTTTCGATAGCTAAATCGTAGCTTTTTAATCCGAAACCAAGAATAACCCCGCTTGCAGGTGCAGATATGTAAGATACATGCCTAAACTCTTCGCGCCTATGGGTATTAGATATATGAACCTCAATTACGGGTGTTGTAACTGCCTTTACCGCATCGCCAATGCCAACCGAAGTATGAGTGTATGCCGCTGCATTTAAAACAATACCATCATACGTAAAACCTATTTCCTGAATTTTTGAAATAAGCTCTCCTTCAATGTTGGATTGAAAATATTCTAGCTCAACATCTTTAAATTTAAATTGAAGTTTTGAAAAGTAATCTTCGAAAGTTTCGGCTCCATAGACCTCTGGCTCTCTTTTTCCTAAAAGATTTAAATTAGGACCATTAATAATGATAATCTTCATATTTCAAAAGTAACAATTGTAGCCTTACAAAACATAAAAAATATTTTAACAAATACCCTTAGGGGCCAGAGCCTTAAAAGTTTTTTAAATAAAATTTGATTGAGAAAAAAATCACCATAAATATTACCTGTAATTAACGCCGAGTTCTATACTTAGGTTCAAAATTATAGACTATACCAAGGGTTAAGGTATTCCATGATGCTTCCTCTAATTCTATAGCCGTATAAGAAAGGTTAACTTCTACACTAGAACTCATTAATAATGCTATTGTTGGCCTGTAGTATAAACCACCCTCTACATTTTCACTTACCCCAAAGGCATATCCTACATTGCCACCAAATGAAAAATCGTTTGAGGTCCAAAAGCGCAAACCTGCTGAGACTGGCGCAAACTGTACTGGTTTTAAATCTTTACGAACTTCATAAGTCTGAAAAGTTTCTGCAAAACCATGAATAAAACCTACAGCAGGTCCTATGTCCACTATCTCCCCTAAAGGATACATATAAGAAATATCAGCACCTACAACAATACTTACTGCTTCGTTAAAATCATTAAACGGAAGCCCCGCTTGTACACCCATCTTAAACCCTTCTTGGGCAAAAATTGGCATGGCAAAAATGGTCATGGTAATAAGTAATAAACTCTTTTTCATACTTAACGTTGTAATTTTCATATTCCTAGAACGAATTCAATTGTTAAATAGTATGTCGCAAAAAGGCATATAAGGGAGCGTATTACCTAGCTTTTTTAAATTATTTATATAATTCCCATACACACCCAACACAAATAGTAAAACCATGTATAGCAATTCTTAAATTAGATTCATCGCAATCAAAGCTGCTCATATCAAAAAATAAAACTACTTATCCTATTTACTTTATTACATAACAATTGTAATATTTACCTTTAAACCATGAATTGGAAACATGCACTAAAAGATTATACTGTTTATCTTAAACTAGAGAGGGGGCTGTCAAAAAATTCAATACAAAGCTACACACTAGATATTGAAAAGTTAATGAGCTTTTTAAGTAGTAATTCTATTTCCGCTAACCCACTTAACATAGATAAAGAAACTGTTCAGCAATTTATTTATGAAATTGCTAAAATTGTAAATCCAAGGTCGCAAGCTCGAATAATATCAGGTTTGAAAAGTTTTTTTAACTATTTAATTTTTGAAGATTTACGAAATGATAATCCATTAGATTTAATTGAATCTCCTAAAATAGGTCGGAAATTACCCGACACGCTATCCGAAAATGAAATAGATAGGCTAATTAATGCTATTGATTTAAGTTCCGCTGAAGGAGAGCGAAACAGAGCCATGCTAGAAACCTTATATGGTTGTGGATTGAGAGTTTCAGAACTTATTGGTTTAAAATTATCTGATTTATTTTTTGAAGAAGATTTTATAAAAGTTACTGGCAAGGGAGACAAACAACGATTTGTTCCTATTAGCCCCGTGAACAAAAAATATATAAATATTTACCGAAAAGAAATTAGAGTCCATCTTAATATTAAAGAAGGTTTTCAAGATATTCTTTTTCTAAACAGACGAGGAAAACAACTAACAAGGGCTATGATATTTACCATCGTAAAAACCCTTGCTGAAAAAATAGGCTTGCAAAAAAATATTAGCCCGCATACATTCAGGCATTCTTTTGCTACTCATTTACTAGAAAATGGTGCCGACCTAAGGGCTATTCAACAAATGCTAGGTCACGAAAGTATAACCACTACGGAAATTTATATGCATGTAGACCGTTCTCATTTGGCAGAGGTAATGAACAACTTTCATCCTAGAAAAAATTATTAAAATTTTAGTTTACTTCCAAAGGTATAAACAGATGGCATCTCAACTTGGGTTTCGCCAAAAGCACCAATATTAGTATTATTCAACTGAATACTACTCTTAATTTCTATTATAAAATTTTCAGTAACATCATAACCTGCTCCAGCAACAAATCCTAATCGATACGGAACAGGACCAAAACCAGCATTTTCAGTAGCTACTTCCACATCTAACCCAGAAAGTAAATACAATTTCTTGTTCAAATATACTTTGGCCAATAAACTAGAACGAAATCTTTCACTTAAAATATAAGTATCATAAAATCCTTGAAGCTCTAATTGCATAGATTTTGTGACACCATATTGAACCTTGAAAGATTTATGAACATCACCAGTAGCCCCTATTGGATAAACGTGACCGGTTAGCGATAAACCCGTTAATGAAGAAGGTAAATTTTTATCGGAAGACTCTTCTATAGTTTGACCATTGGCTAAAATTACAAACATAAAAAGGAAACTCAGAACAAGAACTTTCATAGGTAGGTAATTTTAGGTTATATAGCTAATTTCATATAAAAGTTATTATATAATTATGCTCATCTAAAACTTGGCAAAACTTTAACTACCAACTACTTATAATCAATACCAATCTGTATTAAATATAAGTATTTTACTTAGAAAGTATTTCTAGTCCTTAAATTGGCTATAATCTCTTTTAAAGGGTCTTATAATTAATCTTGCCTCACGATCAAACCTAATATAGTTATAAACCCAATTAACAAAAACTACCATTCTATTTCTAAAACCTATTAGAAAGAACAAATGGACAAACATCCATACAAACCAGGCAAATACACCTTGAAATCTATATCCTTTAATGTCGCAGACCGCTTTATTCCTGCCCACTGTTGCCATGCTTCCTTTGTCATTATAAACAAATGGTTTCATGGGTTTGTGTTCAAGTAATTTGGTCAAATTCTCTCCTAAAAGCTTCCCTTGCTGTATTGCCGGTTGTGCCACCATTGGGTGTCCTCTAGGGTTGTCTTCTGTAGCCATACAAGCAATATCTCCTATAGCAAATATCTCCGGATGGCCAATTACTTGGTTAAATTCATTAACATTAAGTCTGTTTCCACCCGCAATTACACCTTCACCTTCTATTCCTTTAATTCCTGCACCTTGAACACCTGCTGCCCATACCACAGCCGCAGACTCAAATTTCAACTCCGTTTTGGTAGTCACCGTTTTACCATTATAACCAGTAACACGGACACCTTTCCATACTTGAACTCCTAATTTCTCTAAAAAATCTTCTGCTTTTTTAGAAGCTTGTGCACTAAACCCTGGCAAAAGACAATCGCCACCTTGCACAATATTTATTTGCGCCCTTCTAGTATCTAAATCAGGGTAATCTTTTGGCAAAATTCCTTTTTTAATTTCAGCCAATGCCCCTGCTAGCTCCACTCCCGTTGGGCCACCACCAACAATTACGAAATTCATTAAAGCATCTCGTTCATGATAATCATCTGTCAATAACGCTTGCTCAAAGTTCTCTAATATTAAGCTTCTAAGATTAAGAGATTGCGGAATTGACTTCATGCACATTGCGTTCTGTTCTATTTCCGTATTACCAAAAAAATTAGTTTCAGAACCAGTAGCTACTACCAAATAATCATACGTTAGTTCACCAATATTTGTGTTCACTTTTTTAGCACTTGGATCTACATTATCAACCTCAGCTAATCGAAAATAAAAATTATCATACCCAATAAGGACTTTACGCAATGGGTATGCTATAGAATCTGGTTCCAATCCACCAGTAGAAACTTGATAAAGTAAAGGTTGAAAAGTGTGATAGTTGTTTTTATCAATTAATACAACTTGCACTTCTTTTTTACTTAATTTTTTAGCTAAAGAAACTCCGCCAAAACCACCACCTATAATTACAATTCTAGGATAGCTTGAAAGTGGTATATTCATAATATTTTACTTGGGCGTAAAATTAAACAAATGTGCACCTACTTTAAAATAATATTCTGTTTTTAGTATATTTAGGACCTAACTCAAACAACTCTTAAAATGCAAAAAATCCTAACCTTATTTGTAGTAATGAGTATTTCATTTTCTACAATGAATGCGCAAAAAAGCGAGAATGATATTCTCAAAAATCTTGAACAAAAAAGTGAAGACTATGGAACAATAGCCCAAAGTATTTGGGAATTTGCAGAAATGGGCTACCAAGAGGAAAAAAGTGCTGCTCTTTTACAAGAAACATTACAAAATGCAGGCTTCTCTATTAAAAAAGGTGTAGCAGGTATCCCTACAGCATTTATTGCGGAATACGGTAGCGGCAGTCCTGTTATAGCTATTATGGGAGAATTTGATGCATTACCGGGTTTATCTCAAAAAGCGATTGCTAATAAAGAAACTGCTGGTAAAGCTGCTGGACATGCTTGTGGGCACCACCTTTTTGGAACAGCCTCAACCGCTGCAGCAATTTCAACGAAAGAATGGTTAGTCGCAAACAACATACAAGGCACTATTCGTTTTTACGGAACACCTGCAGAAGAAGGTGGTTCTGGCAAAGTATATATGGTTCGTGAAGGACTTTTTAATGATGTTGATGTTGCTCTACATTGGCATCCTGGAGCGCAAAATGCCGCAAGTGCTGGTGCAGCTTTAGCAAACAAATCTGCTAAATTTAGATTTCATGGTATATCTGCTCATGCAGCCGGTTCTCCAGAAAAAGGTCGCTCTGCATTAGATGGCGTAGAAGCTATGAATATGATGGTAAATATGATGCGAGAGCATATACCACAAGAAACAAGAATACATTATGTAATAACAGATGGTGGAAAAGCCCCAAATGTTGTGCCAGATTTCGCTGAAGTATATTACTATGCACGTCATAATATTAGAGACGTAGTAATAGATATTTTTGACCGTATGGTTAAAGCAGCTGAAGGTGCTGCATTAGGCACAGGAACTACAATGGATTATGAAATGATTGGGGGCACGCACGAATTATTGCCTAATTTAACCTTGCAAAAAATAATGCATGAGAATTTAGCTGAAGTTGGTGGTATAGAATACACCGCTGAAGAAAAAGAATTTGCTGATAAAATAGCTATTTCTTTAGGACAAGAAAAAGCAGACCTTACCACAGCTAAAAATGTGCAACCATACAAAACTGAAGCTAGAGCCTATGGCTCAACAGATGTTGGTGATGTAAGTTTCACCGTACCAACTGTAGGATTTGGTACGGCAACATGGGTTCCTGGCACTCCTGCCCATAGCTGGCAAGCAGTAGCTGCAGGCGGTACATCTATTGGTAGAAAAGGTATGATGGTGGCGGCCAAAACTTTAACAAAAACAGCTATTGACCTGTTCAAGGATAAAAAATTAGTTGAAACAGCGAAAGCCGAACTCATACAGCAAAGAGGAGCAGATTTTAAATATATTCCTCTTTTAGGCGATAGAGCACCTGCCTTGGATTATAGAAACTAAATTTACATCTATTTAGATTTAAAAAGTGCCAAGTTTAACTTGAGCACTTTTTTTTATGTTATTGAAAAATTACTGTAACAAATAAACCTTTTTAAAGACTAATACTTTAGAACAACCAACCAACAGTGAACAAAGAACTTGAACACAAATTTGTGACCGAGCTACAAGACAATCAAAACATTGTCCATAAGGTGTGTACGTTATATACAAACGACCGCGACTCTCACAACGATTTGTTTCAAGAAATCACTATTCAACTATGGAAGGCTTACCCCAAATTTAGGGGAGACGCTAAATTTAGTACTTGGATGTATCGTGTTGCTTTAAATACAGCTATAACCTTATATCGTAAGAACAAAAAAAGAATTGATACTGCCAATTATGACTCTATTATTTTTAAAGTAAAGGCAGATGAATATGATGAAACTGAAGAATTACAATTAAAGCTAATGTATAAGGCCGTTAAGCAATTAGGCGATGTTGACAAAGCCTTGGTCTTTTTATATCTAGAGGATAAAAATTATACCGAAATATCTGACACTTTAGGTATTTCTGAGGTAAATGCACGTGTGAAAATGAACCGTATTAAAACGAAATTAAAAACCATTTTGAATCCATAGGCGTATGACGGATGAACTGGAATTATTAAAGAAAGATTGGCAAAAGAAGGAATTTAATGTTCCTAAACTTAGCTATGAAGACATACATAAAATGATTTGGAAGAAATCTTCATCTATTGTAAAGTGGATATTAATCATTAGTATTCTAGAATTTGTACTCCCACAACTTCTATATCTTTTACCATCTATGAGAGAAGGTATGGAGATTTATAAAAATATTGGCGTTTCTAAATATCTATTTGGGATTTCAATTTTAACTTATTCAGTTGCTATTTATTTTATATTTCAATTTTATCGAAGATTTAAAGAAATTTCCGTCTTAGACAATTCTAAAAATTTAATGCGTAAAATCATTAAAACAAGACGAACAGTTAAGCACTATGTCATTTTTTCATTATCCATGATTATGGTGACAATCATCATTATGATAATTGGGGTTTATTTGAATGATAATATTGCCCTTGCCTTTCCTGAATTGAAAGAAGGTTTAAAAAATGTATCTCAAGAAAAATTAAAAATAACCGTAATGTTATCAATAGGTATTTTCGGAGTAATACTCACTCTTTTTATGGGCGGAATTTACTTTCTTCTTTACGGATTACTTCTTAGAAAATTAAAGAAAAACTATAGCGAACTGCGGCAGTTAGAAATTTAAGATTTTTTAAATTTACGTTGCTTATTTTCCTCTTCATATGCCAATAAATCCGCCTTAGAAATTACCTTTAAAAAAGACGGATGCTGCTCTATAGCGTATTCTAATTTTTCAATAATTGATTCTGAAGATTCATTTTCATAATCTATTTGTAATGGTTCTTTTATAACCATAGATTGCAGAATTCCTTTTTTCTTTATACGTAGTCCTTTTTTATCAAAAGAGCGTCTAAAACCATCAATAACCACAGGAACAACAACTGGCTTGTATTTCTTAATAATATGCGCAGTACCCTTTCTTAGGGGTTTCCAAGGGGTGGTAGTACCTTGTGGAAAGGTAATTACCCATCCATCATTTAGAGCCTTACCAATGTTAGAGATATCACTCATTTTAACTTGTCGTTTTACATCTTGCCCCTCTGCTCTCCAAGTTCTCTCTACACTAACAGAACCTGCATAAGCCATAATTTTGGTCAGCAAACTTTTTCTCATAGTTTCCGCTGCTGCTACATAATACATGTTCAATTTTGGCTGCCATATATAACCCAAATTTTTAATGGAATCTTCTCTTCCACTTAAGCTTGCATTAAACACATGAAACATGGCAACAACATCAGCGAAATATGTTTGATGGTTACTAACAAACAAAACATTTTTATCTGGTAGGCTTCTTATAATATCCGACCCTTCTATTTCTAACGTATTAAAACGTTTATAGCGCTGATGCGAAAGCATAGCCAAAATACGTATTAGCCATTTTTTCACAAATAAATTATGCCCAAAAGGGTTTGTCTTAAATAATCCCATAGAATGCTAAAATAAATAAATATGTATTACAACACTTGCTTTAATAACTCTTTAATCTCATTCAACATCATTGCTGTTGCTCCCCAAACAATATAACCATTTAATTTAAAGGCAGGTACTTCAATATTTGATGCGTAAGATGTTGTCATTTTTTTAGAAACAATTTTGTTTTCATCTAAAAAATCTAGTAAAGAAACTTCTAATATTAATTCTACTTCGTGATCCTGCTTTATAAATGGTTTTGGGTTCTTATATAAACCTATGTATGGTTGCACAATAAAATTACTAGGAGGTATAAATATTTCAGAAATCTCCTTTATTACGGTGATATCACTAGGCTTCACTCCTACTTCTTCATGTGTTTCCCTCAATGCAGTAGAAAGTAAACCATTATCTGCCTTTTCAACTTTTCCACCAGGAAAGCCTACTTGATTAGAATGAACACCTTTATATGTTTTACGAAGAATTAATAAAAGATTTGTTCTTTGACTTACTGATGGATAAAACAATGCCATTACCGCAGCTTTTCTTGGATTTCTAATAGTTGAATTAATTAACTTTAATTCATCTATTCTAAATTCTGGCGCCATTTTAAATTGAGAAGCCTCGCCCGGAAGCGGTAAATCCTTTATTTTTGATATCTGTTGTTCAAAATAATTAAAATCCATGCGTGCACTTAAATACTATATGTTTTTTTTCGGTTTGCTATTGATTGCTGCCAGTTGCAAAGATACTCCTAAGAAATCTGAAAGTATAACTACTGTGGAAACTCCAGTTGAAGATTCTACCAACCTCATTGAAAACACGCCAGAAATAGTAAAAGAGGATACTTTTGAACTTACTGAGGAGAACGCTATTGATTTCTTTTTTAATTATGAGAAAACCTTAAAATCCAACAAAGTAAAAATTACCACTAACTTAGGGAGTTTTACTGTTGAACTATATGACAATGTACCTTATCACCGAGCAAATTTCATTTATTTAGCTCAAAAAAAATATTTTGATTACACTCAATTTCATAGGGTCGTAAAAAATTTCATTATTCAAGGCGGAAATTCTGACGACCACAAAACTGGCAAAAAAAGAGCTGATATTGGAAGATATTTACTTCCCCCAGACACAAGAAAAGGACACAAGCACCACCGAGGAACAATATCAATGCCAAGTAGCGAAATGGACAACCCACACATGCTAGCTTCGCCCTTTGAATTTTTTATAGTAGTTACAGATCCTGGTTCTTATCATCTAGATGATGAATACACTCCTTTTGGCAGAGTCATTGAAGGTATGGACGTAGTAGACAAAATTAATAGCCAACCCGTTGAAAAAGGAGATTGGCCAATGCAGAATATTTATATAGAAAAGGCTGAGGTTATTGAGTAATTTGGTTGTCCGTTAATTATTAAAAAACTTATTAATTGCTTTCTCTATAGATATTAGGCAGACTAATTTTAAAACGAACTGCCAAAACACGCATGATAATTATAGTTAAGATAGCCAAAGAATACGCTACAGTATTTTGTATTGGAAATTGTATTAATAAAAAATACACTAAGCCACCTAGTATACAAACGGTTGCATAAATTTCTTTTCTGAAAATTACCGGAATTTCGTTACATAAAATGTCGCGTATTACACCACCAAAACAAGCTGTTATGGTCCCCAATGCAATGCACATTACAGGTGAGAGTTCTGCTGCAAGTCCTTTTTCTACACCTACCATTGTATATAAGCCTATACCTATTGTATCAAATAGAAATAGCGATTTTCTAATGTGCTTCAATTGTTTTACAAAGATTATAGCCAATAAAACAGTTACAACAATTATAAGTAAATGTAATGGGGCGTTAAGCCATCCTACAGGCTTAATCCCAATAAGCAAATCTCTTAAAGTACCACCGCCAACTGCAGTTACAAATGCAATAATTAATACGCCAAAGGCATCTAACTTTTTATCCATAGCTACTAAAACACCCGATATAGCAAATGCTATAGTACCTAATATATCAATGATGAAATAAAACATTGTTTATAGCTTTTGAGTAAAGTAATTATAATCTTTTAGAACGGTTTCTAAATAATTTACATCATACAATTCTGAATTCGTCTGCAAGATACTATCAACCTTTTCCCTAAGCGCTTTTATAGTCTTAAAATCATTACTTTTTCTTGCTATTCTAAAAGTTTCTTTAATTAACCTTACATCTTTATCCGTTAAAACAGTAACATTTGTAAATTGTGGAACATAGGTATCTTCTACTTCTTCTAATATGGTATGGGATATTTTGGTTTTATTCTTTGTACTAATTACTACTGTACCTGCTGCTGCATCACCTAAGCGCTGTCTTTTTTCTGAAAATAAAATGGTTAAAATTCCTATAGAACCAATAAATAACCAAATATCTACCAAACGAAGCATCCAACGAATTAAATAGCTACTCCAGCTAACTGGTGAACCATCTAATTTTACGACTCTAATTTTAAGTAGCATTTTACCTACTGTTCTTCCATTAAATATAATATGCATTAAAAGGCTATAAAACATTGCTGGCAAGAAAATTAAGGCCATTAAGCCTCTTTGTGTCCACCCATCATCATATATAAAGCCAATGGCATCACCAATTAAATTAACTATTATAGAATAGAGATAAAGTATAAATGCATCAATAAAAAATGCTCCTATTCGTTCACCAATACTAACTATAGTATAATTAAGATTAACATTTTGCGTTGTATTGATTTGGAGG
>TARA_R110002051_G_scaffold237873_1_pt1 | contig 24136 bp, 19 predicted proteins | sample TARA_R110002051 | Tara Oceans TARA_R110002051 (sample SAMEA4397023) | marine metagenome | biome: Polar Biome; feature: [MES] marine water layer (ENVO:01000295) within the mesopelagic zone...; material: water (ENVO:00002006), including particulate matter (ENVO:01000060) such...
CCGACCGCGGGTGGGCAGCGGCACGTCAGTGGGTGCCACTTTATGCCTAATCTTTGGCGTGTGGGCGATGAACCGCAATACGGTGAGAAAGCGCCCGCCCATTGGGCGGTCGGGCACTGCCCGGCAGTGCTGCGCACCTTGACTCCGGGCATTGGTGGACGGCAGCAACGTCCCGCTCAACAGACCTTCGCCAAGCAAAAGAATCCCTGCGCGGGCTTATCTTCCGCATCGTTCTTTCACCCACAGCACCTGACGGCAAACTGTCGGTTCATCTGGAGGGGGCTCTGGCCGCGCTCTTGCGTCTTGGCTCGGGGGGCAAAACGCAAAAGGGCCTGAGCGTCAAAGATCAAGACTTTGAATATAATGAAGAATTATTGTTGGTTGCGGGAGGGCGCAACCAGCGTTGCCGAACAACCTTAAGATGCAGAGTTTGAGACGATTTGCCCTCGTTTCCATCAGGCCCAAGCTTAAAATTTCTGCCAGCAGAGACATCAGGAACTTGGCACACGTCGTTGCTACGGTACATCGAGGTGAAGAAGGCAATGCCAAAGGTTCAACCTTGGCACTCGAAACAACTTAGAGCAATCAAACCCTAGTAAAGTCTAGCAAAGTCTGGCAGCTTCTCTCTAAATTTTTCGAGAAAGTGCTGGTCCATGAAGGACCCTATTCTCACTTTGCCAGGGGTTGCGGTTTTGTTGAAGATTGCCGAGAAAACTGTCTACACAATGGCGCAGAAGGACCAGATACCGGCTTTCAAGGCGCGCGGGCAATGGCGGTTTAAACACGACGACATTGACGCATGGATAGACGCTCAAAAGGCCGCAGCGAAAGCGAACATCGGAAAAGGTGTTGCGGATGTCTGAGCAGTTCTTTGAAAAGCCGATTCTGAATTCTCCATACTACTATCCTGGCAGACATTGGGAACTTGATCCCGATGGTCAGCCAACGAACCGCATTCTCGATTCGAGACGACGTTCCGATCTGATAACGCCGGTTCCAAAGACCAAGAAACAGCGGCAGAATACGAAACAGGGTGCGCTATTACTTGGTGCTGATGATGAACTTTCGAGCGAGGATCAGGAATACAATCCGACCCCAATCATCAACGAAATTCGGGGGTATGTCGAAACCTGGCGCAAACTTCCGAACCCCGATCAATGGCTGGTGACGCCAGAGACGGCCCGTTTATTACAGCACTGGCGGCACCACAAGTTTGAGGGCATCCGTCCGTTCTTCTGCCAAATCGAAGCCGTGGAAACCGCCATCTGGCTAACCGAAGTCGCGCCGAAGATGGGACCAAGGGTTGCCAAGTTCTGGGCCCACATCAAGGGAGCCAATGAGCAGGCAAACCCTGAACTGATGCGACTTGCACTGAAGCTTGCAACTGGGGCGGGCAAGACCACAGTGATGGCGATGCTGATTGCCTGGCAGACAGTCAATGCTGTGCGCCACCCTAACAGCAAGCAGTTCTCCAGCCGGTTCTTGATTGTTTCTCCCGGCATCACCATTCGTGACCGGCTGCGCGTTCTGCTACCTAACGATCCCGAAAGCTATTATCGCGGCCGAGAGATCACGCCACCAGACATGCTGCGCGATATTCAGAGCGCCAAGATTGTCATTACCAACTATCACGCCTTCAAGCTGCGTGAAAAGCTGGCGCTCGCCAAAGGCACACGTCAGGCGATTGAGGGTTGGCGGGGAGACAAGATCCAAACGATCGAGACCGAGGGCGAGATGATCCAGCGGGTCATGGGCGACCTAATGGGTCAGAAGAACATCGTCGTGCTGAACGACGAAGCGCACCATTGCTATCGCGAACGCGTGAAGGACGCCGATGGCGATACTGAAGACGATCTAAAAGGCGACGACAAAAGCGAGGCCAAGGAGAACAACGAAGCCGCCCGGATGTGGATTTCTGGGCTAGAGGCAGTCAAGCGCAAGCTGGGCATCAGCCTAGTCTATGACTTGTCGGCCACTCCATTCTTCCTTCGCGGCTCGGGCTACATCGAAGGCACGCTGTTCCCGTGGACAATGTCAGACTTTTCTCTGATGGACGCCATCGAATGCGGGATCGTGAAGCTGCCGCGCGTGCCGGTGGCCGACAATATTCCTGGCGGTGACACCCCAAAGTTCCGAAATCTTTGGGAGCACATTGGCAAGAAGCTTCCCAAAAAGGGGCGCACGGCTGGCAAGGCACTGGATCCGTTCAGTTTGCCGGTTGAATTGTTGACTGCGCTGGAAGCTCTCTATGGGCACTACGAAAAGACCTTCCACCTCTGGCAGGAAGAAGGGATCGGCGTCCCGCCGGTGTTCATCGTTGTGTGCAACAACACAGCGACATCGGAACTGATCTACAAATACATCTCCGGTTTCGACCGAGTCAGCGATGATGGCACCGAAACTACTCTGGAAAACGGCCGCCTCGCTCTGTTCCGGAATTATGACGACTTCGGCAACCGCATGCCGCGCCCGAACACAATCCTGATCGATTCAGCACAACTCGAATCTGGCGAGGCGCTGGACAAGGATTTCCGCGAGATGGCCGCGACCGAAATCGAGCAGTTCAAGCGTGAAATGGTTGAACGCACCGGCGATATCACCGCCGGTGACAAGATCGACGAATCCACCCTGCTGCGCGAGGTGATGAACACCGTCGGCAAGAAGGGCAAGCTGGGCGAACAGATCCGCTGCGTCGTGTCCGTCTCTATGCTGACCGAAGGCTGGGATGCCAACACGGTCACCCACGTTCTGGGTGTCCGTGCGTTCGGCACGCAGCTTTTGTGCGAACAGGTCGTCGGTCGCGCGCTGCGTCGCCAGTCCTATGAACTGAACGACGAAGGCCTGTTCAACGTTGAATATGCAGACGTCCTCGGCATCCCGTTCGACTTTGCCGCCAAACCTGTCGTGTCGCCTCCGGCCAAACCCCGCGAAACCGTCCGCGTCCATGCCGTGAAACCCGACCGCGACGCGCTGGAAATCACCTTTCCCCGCGTCGAAGGCTATCGGGTGGAACTGCCCGATGAACGGCTAGAAGCGGATTTCGGTCCCGACCATGTGCTGGAACTGACGCCACAACTTCTCGGGCCGTCCAGCACCACCAATCAGGGCATCATCGGCGAAGGGATCGACCTGACACTTGAGCATCTGGAGGACATGCGCTCGTCCACCATCCTGTTTCACCTGGCGCGGCACCTGCTTTACACCAAGTACCGCGACCCGGGCGAGGAACCCAAGCTACACCTGTTCGGCCAGCTGAAACGCATCACGCGGCAGTGGCTCGATGGCGGTTACCTGAAATGCACCGGCGGCACATACCCTGCCCAGCTGGTCTATAAGGAAATCGCCGACATGGCGGCCGAGCGGATCAAGGCCGCCATCACAGAAACCTTGCAAGGTGAGCGTCCGGTAAAGGCGATCCTCGATGCCTACAACCCCACCGGAACCACCGCCTTCGTCAACTTCACCACCTCCAAAGAACTACGCTGGGAGACTCGCGCGGACAAATCCCATGTCAACTGGGTGGTCTGCGACAGCGACTGGGAGGCCGAATTCGCCCGCGTGGCCGAAGCTCACCCCAACGTGCTGTCTTACGTCAAGAACCAGGGGCTCGGGCTGGAGGTGCCTTATCTGACCGGCGCGACCCCGCATAAATACATTCCCGACTTTATCGTGCAGGTTGATGACGGTCGATTGACCGCCGATGGCGAACCCGATCCGCTGAATCTCATCGTGGAAATCAAGGGCTACCGTGGCGAAGATGCCAAGGACAAAGCCAATACCATGCGTGCCTATTGGGTGCCCGGCGTTAACAACCTTGAAAAGTTCGGGCGCTGGGCTTTTGCTGAATTTACAGCCGTCTACGAGATGGAGGCAGAGTTCGACAAACTGCTCGAAACCCTCGGCGCAGGCGAGGTGCTTGTCGAATGAGGCCCCGGTTTTCCAACTTCAGAAAGACGCTAAAAGAATGGTGTCTGTTGATAGATGGCGCCGAGCCGTCAACCAACAAGTCCCCTCAGAAGGGGCCCAACAAAGAAGCCGAGTCCATTGACTGGTGGCACGAGGCCGATGCGCCACACGCCGCTGATCTGCCCCGGAATATCGCCTATCTGGTGGCTTATCTGGAGTTCCAAGGACCTGTCCTGCCAATGAAAGGTCTACCTGTGCATGAGGGTTGGGTTTATCCCGACCGCGCGATCATGCGGTCGCTTAACAACGGCGGCTATATTGCAGATGACGGACCGAACTTCCTGCTGACAGAGGCCGGGCGCGCGCTGATTGCGCCTTGGCTCGTCCAGGATGGTAACCATTTCCGCCGCACCACCGGCACAGAACAAAAGGGCTGACCCCATGGCGAAAAAACCCATCGAGGTCGAAACCCTCACCCATGACGCCACGCGCAAGAACATCCCCACGGCGGAGTTCGAGAGCATCATGCGCGAGCAGGACAAGACGCCGATCCAGTTGGCCTATGAGCGGCGCAACAAGGATCTGGATCCGCAACTGGTCTGGCGAGGCAAGGATATGGCGGATTGGTCCGATCTGATCGTGCAGGCGCCGCCGCTGTATATTCAGGAAAAGGTTCACCCCAAGGCGATCATCGACGATCTGAAGCGCGAAACGAACGCACGAGCCGAGGCCGCCGTCGCCGAAAAAGGCGGGGCCCCGCAATTCGACATGTTCGCCGATTTCAACGGTCTGCCCGATGCCGAGGCGGCGACCGAGTTCTATCAGCACGATCAGCACTGGTCGAACCGGATGATTTCCGGCGACAGCCTGTCGGTGATGGCGTCATTGGCAGAGCGTGAAGGGCTGCGCGGTCAGGTGCAGTGCATCTATTTCGACCCGCCCTATGGCATCAAGTTCAACTCCAACTTCCAGTGGTCCACCTCCTCTCGCGATGTGAAGGACGGTAAGCTGGGCGACATGACGCGCGAACCCGAACAGGTCCGCGCCTTCCGCGACACCTGGCGCGACGGCATCCATTCCTACCTGACTTACTTGCGCGACCGCCTGACTGTGGCACGGGATTTGCTGCACGAGAGCGGCAGCATCTTCGTGCAGATCGGTGATGAGAACGTGCATCTGGTTCGATCATTAATGTCGGAAGTCTTTGGCGAAGAAAACTTTGTGAGCCAGATCGCTTTCCAGACGACTACTGGTCGGGCCAGTTCTGCCTTGGCCGCTGCCTCCAATTACCTCCTCTGGTCTTGCAAAAAAGCTGACAACCTAAAGTTCAGACGGCCTTATCAAGAGAAATCTAAAGGTTCCTCCACAGATCAGGTTTATCGCCTTGTTAGAAAACCAGACGGCAGCTCACGAAGGCTCCCGGCGGGTGGAATTGATAACGCGGTGCTAGGTGACGAAGAACGGATATTTCGACCAGATAACATCACGAGCTCAAGACCTGCGGGAGATGGAGACGTGCGTCAATTCCCGATGGTCGGAGAATATTTCAAGCCCGGGAAGGGGACATTCAAGACTGACCAAAAAGGCTTGGAGAAACTCACGAAGGCCGATCGCATTTGGCGAACAGCTGGCAGCAGCATTCAGTATATTCGCTATTTGAATGATTTTGATGCAATTCCGTTTTCAAATATTTGGACAGATACCGGGACGGGGTCATTTACTGACGACAAGATTTACGTTGTCCAAACCGCATCGAAAGTAATCCAACGCTGCATGCTGATGACCACCGATCCCGGCGATCTGGTGCTTGATCCCACCTGCGGCTCCGGCACCACAGCCTATGTCGCGGAACAATGGGGGCGGCGCTGGATCACCATCGACACCTCTCGCGTCGCCGTGGCCCTCGCCCGCTCGCGCTTGATGGGCGCGCGCTATCCCTATTACCTGCTGGCCGACAGCAAGGAAGGGCAGGCAAAGGAAGGCGACATCACCCGCACCCCGCCCAAGACCACCCCTACCCATGGCAGCATCCGTCAGGGCTTTGTCTATGACCGCGTGCCGCATATCACGCTGAAATCCATCGCCAACAACGCCGAAATCGACGTGATCTGGGACAAGCTGCAACCGGCGGTCGAGGATGCCCTCGCCGCGCTCAACACCGCTCTTGGAGGCCACGCCGACCCATTCAAAGTGGAAACAGGCGGCCGCAAAGGCACGAAAGTCAGCTTTACCGCAAGCGGAGAGGTGAAGCTCCCCTCCGGCGAAATGGCCCCAGCAGGCGGATTGATGGAATGGGAAGTCCCGCGCAAGGCGCCATCCGGCTGGCCCGCCCCCGCGCAAAAGGCTCTGGCCGCATTCTGGGAGGCCCGCATCGCACGGCAGCGCGAAATCGACGCCAGCATCGCCGCCAAGGCCGATTTCGAATTCCTCTACGACAAACCCTTTCCCGACAACTCGAAAACCCGGGTCGCGGGGCCCTTCACTGTGGAAAGCCTGTCACCCCACCGGACCCTTGCCGTTGATTGGAACGACGAGCTGATCGACACTTATGAGGCCGCAGAGGGCAAACGCAAAGCAGCAGAACGCGACGACGGCTTCACGGATTTCGCCCATATGATCCTTGAAAACCTGAAAGCCGCAGGCGTCCAGCAGGCCCACAAGGAGGACCGGATCACATTCACTGCCCTCAAAGGCTGGCCCGGCAAGCATGTCAGCGCTGAAGGCACGTTCATGGAAGGCAACGTGCAGCGCCGCGCTGGCGTGTTCATAGGCCCGGAGTTCGGCACAGTATCGCGCCCCGATCTGGTAGCCGCCGCGCGTGAGGCAGGCGACGCCGGATTTGACGTGCTGATCGCCTGCGCCTTCAACTACGACGCCCATTCGTCAGAGTTCGACAAGCTGGGCCGCATCAACGTGCTGAAGGCTCGGATGAACCCCGACATGCACATGGCCAAGGATCTGAAAACAACCGGCGCTGGCAATCTGTTCGTGATCTTCGGCGAGCCGGATATTCGCATCTCCGATGTGGGCGACGGCATGGTGACGGTGCAGGTCTACGGCGTGGATGTGTTCAAGCCGCAAACCGGTGAGGTCCAGTCCGAGGGCACCGAAGGAATTGCCCTATGGATGCTGGACACCGATTATAACGAAGAGTCGTTCTTCGTCCGCCACGCCTATTTTCTGGGTGCTAACGACCCTTACAAGGCGCTGAAAACCACGCTGAAGGCCGAGATTGACGAGGAAGCCTGGGACAGCCTGTATTCCGACACCTCCCGGCCGTTTGCCAAGCCAAAGTCAGGCCGGATCGCGGTGAAGGTCATCAATCATCTCGGCGACGAGGTGATGAAAGTGTTTGCGGTGGATTGAGAGAATGACAATCAGGAGACTTAAACAAGCTGACTGGGCCGACGACATCTCGGAGATACAAAACTCAGCAGGAAACCCACTCTTCAAGACTGTCGAGTTAAACTGGTCCAGACCCAAGATCTGGTCAAAGGATATGCGCGTGCCTGACTTCGATACCGAAGATCCGTTCCTTTACGCTCTGGTTCGCAACCATGGCAACTCAAAGACCAAGGACCACATAGAATACATCGGTTTGACGAAATCGCCATCAACTCGCTTTGGGAACCACAAAACTGCGAAGGCGATCGTCAACAAGCGGGGATCTGTTGGTTTCAGTTTTGCTCCCGTAGATTTCATCAAGGGAAAAAACAAAGTCGATAGAATCTCTCGAGCCTTGGAAGAGATTGAACATCTTTTGATTTGGGCAGTCGGCGACGAATTGGAAAATCAGAAAAAGATGTTCACCCTACCTGGGCTGGGGCTAAATGGGGGAAACGCATGGCAGATCGTTAACAAAGGCTACAGATTTAGTGGACGAATGCCGATGGAGATAGTTTTTCCATGGATGCTGGTTCGGCCAGGCCGTGATTTGACCCTAAAGTAGAGGCACCTAGCTTGGAATTCCGCATTGCCGATACATTCACTGACAGTCTTGCTCGCCTGACAGCGCAGGAGCAGAAGGCAGCCAAGATGACTGCATTTGATCTGCAGTTGGATCCGACATCGAACGGCCTGTCATTCCACAAACTTGACCGCGCTAAGGATACGAACTTCTGGTCAGTTCGGGTGAACGCCGATATTCGCCTGATCGTACACCGCACCGCAGCCAGTATCCTGCTGGTCTATGTTAACCATCACGACGACGCTTACAAATGGGCCGAGCGACGCAAGATCGAACGTCACCCGACGACCGGCGCAATGCAATTGGTCGAGGTACGCGAGCGGGTTGAAGAGATTGAAATCTTCAAACCCAAGGAAGAGCCTGTTGCGCCTACGCCCGCAGCCAAACCGGCAGCCCGACTGTTCGACAACCTGCGCAAGTTCGAACTGATGGCCTTTGGCGTGCCCGAGGAATGGGTGAACGATGTCCGCGCAGCCGACGAAGACACCCTGTTCGACATTATCGAACACTTGCCGCAAGAAGCGCAGGAATCGCTCCTCAAACTAGCCGTGGGCGAGAAACCGCAACCGCCCGAGCCTGCTCCCGTAGAGGCTGATCCCTTCGCCCATCCTGATGCCCAGCGCCGTTTCCGCATTCTCACAAACGCCGAAGAACTGAAACAGGCACTCGACTACCCCTGGGACAAATGGGCCGTCTTTCTGCATCCGGCCCAAGCGGAACTGGTCGAACGCTCCTTTTCTGGCCCAACCCGAGTGTCAGGATCGGCAGGAACCGGCAAAACCATCGTAGCGCTACATCGCGCTGTTCATCTGGCACGTGTCAACCCAGGCTCGACCGTTCTGCTGACCACTTTCTCCAAAGCTCTGGCAAATTCCCTGCGAGTCAAGTTAGCCAGTCTGGTGGGGGGCGAGCCATCGATAGCCGACCGGATCATCGTCAAAGCGATCTCGACGGTGGGTTATGATCTCTATTCCGAACGGTTCGGCCAACCCCAGATCGCCGCACCCGCGGTAATCCGCTCGCTAATCACCAAGGCGGCATCGGAGGTGGAAGGGCACCGCTTTTCCGCCCATTTTCTTGTTGGTGAGTGGGAGGACGTTGTAGATGCCTGGCAACTGCGATCATGGGAAGAATATCGGGACGTGTCCCGCCTTGGTCGGAAAACCAGGATCGGCGGCAAACAGCGCGAAACCCTGTGGGCAATCTTCGAGCGCGTGAGGGCCGGGCTGGCGGAACGGCGTGTTGTCACTTGGTCTGACGTATTCGGAAAACTGACGGAAAGCCTAACGGGAAAGGTTGGCGTCCCCTATACTTTCGCAGTCATCGACGAGGCTCAGGATCTGGGCGTCGCCGAGGCGCGGTTTTTCGCAGCGATGGCCGCAGGCCGGAGCGAATCGCTTTTCTTCGCGGGCGATCTCGGCCAGCGCATCTTCCAGCAGCCATTTTCGTGGAAAGCGCTAGGCCTCGATGTCCGCGGCCGCTCCCATACGCTGCGCATCAACTATCGCACGTCACATCAGATCCGACTTCATGCCGACAGGCTGCTTCCGGTGACAGTCTCTGACGTGGATGGAAACACAGAGGGACGGCGAGGCACGGTATCGATGTTCGACGGACCGCCGCCGATTGTTGAAGCTTGTAAAGATGCCGAACACGAATGCCACATCGTGGGCAAATGGATTATGGACCGGCTGCAGGAGGGGTGCGCACCAAGTGAGGTGGGCGTTTTCGTACGTTCCGATGCGGAACTGAAACGCGCTCGGGCTGCCGTGAAGGCTGCGGGTGCGCGCGTCATTGAATTAAACGATAAGGTCGAGGTCGAGGATGGTGCGGTCGCCATTAGCACGATGCACTTCGCCAAAGGGCTGGAGTTCCGCTCGGTCGTGGTCATGGCCTGCGACGATGACGTCATTCCGCAATCGGATCGCATTGAAAAGGTGGCCGACGATGCTGACCTCGAGGAGGTCTACAATACGGAACGGCATTTGCTCTACGTCGCGTGCACCCGCGCCCGCGATCATCTTCTCGTAACAGGCATCGCCCCGGTGTCCGAGTTTGTAGATGACTTTCTGAGAGAAACTTGATCAGACCTTTTGGAAGTCAGAACCACAACGCACTGGTCGGCACCCAACGATGGTCCTCTCGTGTGCATTCCTTTTAATTCCACGATGGCAAAACATCAGATGGTTTTCTCTACTTTAACACCAAACAAAACACGGACGCGCGACGAACGGATGATCTGCAGGGCGACCTTTCAATGCTCGGGAAGAGAGCACTGGAAAGTGTGATTTATACAACCGAGACGAACACAAGCGGATCGGACCACTGGTCAATTTCGTCGACGCTGTGGTTGCCTGCATCACTGATCCAGTAGCGAGGTTCAGCGGCGAAACCATCCGGTCAGAAACCAGCAGATCCTGATCGACGACGGCAGAAGTGTCGAGATCGCGCGAATTTTTTTTAATCGCCACACTTAGGCACCGAAACAGAAGTTTGTCATGGTCAGATCATGACATGCGTCCCCGGGCCTGCGCTCCGATCGGTCGCTCCCCTTCTGAAGCTGTGGCTTACGAACTTTCGCCGCCTTGCGCCCCTGACAGGCGGGGGCCGGGAAACGTGTGTCCTGAGTATTTGCACAACAGGAGACCAGTTTGCCGACAAAACCTCGAAAATCATTCACGACCGACAAGCCCCTTTTGACCGTACAAGAGGTCGCCATACTCGACCACTGCTCAGAGAAGACTGTTCGCCGCGCGATCGCATCGGACCAGTTCCGCGCTTTGCGTGTGGGCTCCGGCGATCGCCTGATCCGCTTCGATCCAACCGATCACAAGACCTACCGAAATGCCCGCTTCGCCTGATCCTCATGACCAACGATGTCCATATATGTCAATAACTTACGCAATGGTCGGGAAGACCCAAGCCGCTAAACCGGCACTGTTTATCGTATAATGTCTTCCCGACCGGGCACGCGTGGCACCGCGTGTCCACCCGAGTCTCAAACTGACCAAAAGGCAGCACTCCCGATGACCTATCAGACCAAAATCTTCGAAGGCATTTTTTTGCCTCCCGACACACCCAGCTTTGCGGATCTCATGCAGAAGCTTGTCAAACTCGATACTGTCACAATTAAGCGTCGCAAGGATCTATTGTCGGGTCTGAGACGGGTCGCGGAGGCGTTAAATCGCACTCCGTCTCAAATCCCGGCAGACCCACGCTGGCTGCAGCAACGGCTTGAGTGTATTGCTCCTGCCGCTCTTGGGATTACAGACAAGACCTGGCAGAATTTGATAAGTAACGCACGAAGCGCGATGGTCGCCTGCGGGATTGTCGCGAAGCGCCAGCGCCGGGTTTCCGATCTTTCGCCTGCTTGGCGCAGTCTGTGGTCCGCCGTACAGGCTTCAAGGGACAAAAGTCTTCTGAGCCCCCTTCCCCGCTTCGTATTCTTTCTGGACCGCATCGGCATTGCGCCCGAGGACGTCCGGAGCCACCACGCAGTGTTGTACCGTGAAGCGGTCACGTTGGAAGAGATCAGCAAGGATGCAAACACCGCATACAAGAACGCCGTATCGGGGTGGAACCTCGCCGTCGATCGGCTACCCATCTGGCCTCGCCAGCGACTGGAAAAGCCGTCACAGGCGCGTCGGGTCATGTTGGCAAAGACAAAGTATGCTCCGAGCTTTCTTGCCGATGTCGATCGCTACCTCGAGATGCGTGTGCGGCCCGATCTTCTTGCGGCCCACGAAGGTCTCCGTCCGATCACGGCCTCATCTGCGGCAACTTATCGCTACATGCTTTTACGTTTCGCCAGCCACGTTGTCCAAGCTGGGATACCAGCCGAAGAAGTCAGATCGCTTGAAGATTTACTCTACCCCAAACGTGCCGAAGCCGGTTTGCGACATATGCTGTCAGCGAATGACGGCAAGACGTCGGTGTCGATCAGCGATACTGCCAAACTGCTTCTAACAGTCGCGGCGCATCGCGGTCAGCCTGAGACAACACGCACAAGCCTCGCACTATTCAAGGCGCGTCTTATGGTCCGTGAGACCGGCGGCATGACAACCAAGAACCGCGAACGGCTGCGGGCATTGCGAGCTCCGGGCAGTCTCGCCCGCCTGCTGTACCTGCCCGAGCAAATCATGGCGCGGCCCTTAGGAACACATTGCGTCAGGGCAATGCGTGCCCGCGAGGATGCGATCGCGATCGCTATTCTGCTATATTGCCCGCTACGTATATCGAACCTTTCGACGTTGGAAATTGACCGCCATCTGCACCATCCAGGCAAAGGAAAGATGTTTATCGTTATCCCAGCTAGCGAGGTGAAGAATAACCGTCCCCTCGAATTCGAACTGCCTGCGCATCTCGTCGCTATGATCGATGCGCATTTTGCGGAACGCGCGCCCCATCTCTGTGCACAGGACTGCCCTTACCTCTTTCCAGCAGCGAGAAGGAATGGTCCGGTTAAGGCAAACTTGCTGTCAGAGCGGATCAAGAAGCGGCTACGTACCGAGATCGGCATCAAGATGAACGCACATCTGTTCCGCCACCTTGCCGTCATGATTTATCTCGATGCCAATCCGGGCGGCTATGAAGTCGCGCGCCAGATGCTCGGTCACTCGTCAGTCAGCCGCACCATCAATGTGTATTCCGGTCTTGAGACCATCAGGGCGACACAGGCATTTTCCGCTGTGGTGGACAATCTGCGGAGGGATACATGATGGTCAAAGTCACACCACTTGAACAATGGCCCGGCGATGATCGGACCGCTTTCACAGCACTCTTCGTTGAAGGCGGTTTACTAGATGATCGAGGCCCCTTAGCCCATTGGCGGGGAGTATCCCGCAATACCATGCAGCGTCAGTATGGCCTATGGGTGCACTGGGTGTCCCGAACAGATCCAAACGCATTGCATCTTGCCCCTGTGGCGCGCGCAACACCGGAACGTTTGCAAGGCTGGCTGACGTCGATGGACCACCTGGCACCATCAACCTTGTTTGGTCACGTTGGCGCAGTCCTCCGTCTGTGTCGATCAATCGAGCCAGATCGCGACTGGACAAGGCAACAGGCTTTGCTCGCCGGTCTGCAACGAGCTACAATTCGACACGGCTCGCCACGCAAGATCGGACGTATCCTGTCCAGCGATGTACTTTTCGAAGTCGGCGTACGGCTCGTTCACGAAAACGAGGTCCCGATCACCCATCCGAATCAGGCTGTTCGGCTCCGCGATGGCGCCATGATTTGTCTGCTGGCGCTCATACCAATGCGGCGGCGCGCGCTTTCTGAGCTCGCGCTCGGAAGGTCGCTGCTTGCGGAACCTGATCAGACAACGATTTGTCTTGATGGTCCCATGACGAAGAACGGCCAGCCTTGGGAAGCAATTGTTCCAAGAGCTGCCCGCGACGTGCTAGAAACCTATTTAAACATCGGGCGACCTGTTCTCGCAGCCCGTGGCTCCGGCGATCACCTCGCCGTCTGGCTTGGCAAGCACGGCGCTCCCATGAATATAAACCAATTCACTCGGGCCATAGGCATTCGGACCAAACAGCAGCTAGGCGTGGACGTTTCTCCGCATCTCTTCCGCGATTCCGCAGCAACAACACTCGCCCGCGCGTCCCCGTTTTCCGCCCGGATGATCAAACCGGTCCTTGGACACTCGACAACCCGGATCGCCGAAGGGCACTATATCCAGGCCGATACGATCTCGGCAGGACGTCAGCTCGCTAGCGCTCTCAATCAATACCGGCATCGTTGACGAACCGGTGCGCGTGCAGCTCATGTGCTACAGCCAACTTTAAGAGCAGGAACGAAATGACAGAGTCCGACAACCCCGACGACAGACCACGTTCCGATATAATGAGAATACCATCGACGCTTTACACCTCGGTAGAAACATCTGGCAAGAATAGGGCTCCATGGAAATTACATAACCAGGCTGGGAAAGGCGAAGCGTTCACAGATGAGCAAGTCGAGGGTCTTTCCAAGAAGTTTGACTTTGAACCGCATGTTCTGAAGGAACTCTCACGCCAGGTGCATCGCATACTCTATCGAGAGCTTAGGAAGTTTCAGCCTGAACAATTTGTTAGCCGCGTGGACAAAGCAAAAACAGAAATCCAGCGTGCCGTTGAGCGCATTCAGATAGCCGAGCAGGAGCTTGCGGCGACCAAAGAACTGGTCTCAAATATTCATTTCGGCGATATCAGCCCAACCCTGCAAAAGCCTGAGCCCTCTGATCTACATATCCGGTACTTGGAAGGAGCTTTTGAATCGCTTGAACATCTGAAATCACACCTGAAAGAGATGGCCGTCAAGAGGCGCGTTATCTATCAAAATAATCCGGATAGAAGACGTGCTCGCGATCTTCGGCGCCAATCAATATGCAATTGCATATTCGAGCTATGGCGCGAAGAAGGCCGCAGCATCAGCTACACCAGCAACCCAACCAAATCCGAACGCTCCGGTCAGCTCATCGAATTCATCAACGATGTCGTTTTTCTCTCAACAGCCCCCCCGACGAGGCTGAGTACAGAGACGATCAAGTCAGAAATCACCCAGTGGAAGTCTTCAGAACCCGACGGTCGCTCGGCCTAATCTTCTGCACCTGACATAAGATGCGGCACTGCAGCCATCCGAACGTGCCAGTAGCTGCGGACTTGCAGGTTTTCGTAGCTGGCACGAGAGGTTGCCGAGTAAAGTCCACCAAGCTATCGATAGTGAATAGGCCAAACAGATTTCACAGGTGACTGCCAGGGAGTGTACTGGCAGCGTTTTATAAGGAGTTCGGGAACAGGCATGAGTCTTTTCGACCAGAAGATTGAAGGCGTACCGCAATTCGTCAGCTATTTTGCGCCGGTTCTGGAGGTCTTGCGTGATCTCGAGGGTCAGGCACGTCCAAAACAGGTGTTCGAAGAGATCGCGAAGCGCCACGAGGTGCCCGAGGAATTCCTGAACCAGACCAACAAAAATGGTCAGCCGAAGTTCAACAACCGCGTGGCCTGGGCACGTTTCTACCTTGTGAAGGCGGGCTTCCTCTATTCGCCGAAACGTGGTGTCTGGGCGTTGACCGATGCGGGCAAATCCGTCGATATGACCGATGATCTCGCCGTCGGCATTTTCCGGCAAGAGCATTCGGCGCTCAAGGCCGACGAGGACGAAGATCAGGCACCAGAGGGTGAGATCGTCCCGGACGGCGTGAACTACTGGTTCGTGGGCGCCGCGTGGGACGAAGGCGATCAGACGCCGCGCTTCTTGGGCGATGGCATCTGGCAGAACGGCTACGACGACAAGTTCTCCCATCTCGTCAAACAGATGAAGCAGGGCGATCGGATTGCCATCAAGGCGACCTATACCCGCAAGCACGATGTACCGTTTGAGAACCGGGGTCGCGCAGTCAGCGCCATGCGTATCAAAGCAATTGGAACGGTTACCGGCAATAGGGAAGACGGGAAAACCGTTGATGTTGCCTGGGAAGAGGTCGATCCGCCGCGAGAGTGGTTCTTCTACACCTACCGCACGACCGTAGCGCGTGCGCGCTTCGAGGATGAAGATATGGCTCGGCAACTTGTGGCATTCGCTTTCAAGGGGGAAGACCAAGACGTGGCTCGGTTCCTCGCGAACCCTCACTGGGCCAAAAAGTATTCCGAGGATCTCGAACCGCTGACCGTCCTCGAAGAGGATGAGCTGGCGGACAGCGAGGCGGGGGCACCCCTGGTCGAGCCTTACGGCATCGACGATATCATTGCGGATGGCGGATTCATTTCGCGTAGTGCGCTGGCGAACATGATCTCACGGCTCGAGACCAAGAAGAATCTAATCCTTCAAGGCGCGCCGGGCACCGGCAAGACGTGGCTGGCGAAACGCCTCGGAAAGGCACTGATCGGCCAGCGTACGCCAAAGCCCGAACAGTTGCGCTCGGTCCAGTTTCACCCGTCGCTTTCCTACGAAGATTTCGTGCGAGGCTACAGGCCGAGTTCGAACGGCCTTGTCATCACTGATGGCGTCTTCCTACAGGTGGTGGAAGCCGCCCGTGCGCAACCTGATATCGCGCATGTCCTGATCATCGAAGAAATCAACCGCGGCAACCCAGCGCAGGTCTTCGGGGAGATGCTGACTCTGCTGGAAAACACCAAGCGCACCCGCGCCGACGCGATTGAACTGGCCTACCGCAAACAGCCGGGCGAGCGCGTGCATGTTCCGGACAACCTCTACATAATTGGTACGATGAACGTAGCCGACCGGTCTTTGGCGTTGGTCGATCTGGCCCTCCGACGCCGCTTCGCTTTCGTCTTACTCAAGCCAGCGCTGAACGATTCTTGGGCCGCCTGGTGCGCGGACAGGGGGCTTGATGGTGAAATGGTCGATCTAATCAGGTCACGCATGACTGCGCTCAACCGGGAGATATCGGACGACAGGACACTGGGGGCGCAGTTCAGCGTGGGCCATTCCTACGTCACGCCGACCGATCCTCTGGACAACCCAGTAGCCTGGTTCCGGGATGTGATCGAGACGGAGATCGCACCGCTGCTCGACGAATACTGGTTCGATGCCCCTGAGCGTTCCGCTGACGCCATCGCGCGGCTACGAGACGGATTCTGATGGCGTCTGAGATTCCGCTTCGCAACATTTGGATTTTGTTTCTCTACGCCGCCGATCTCGTACAACTTCAGGGCCGGTTTGAGCGCGATGTCGAAGAGGCTCGGGACTTGCCGGACCTCATCGGTCGCTTGATGGCCCATGTGGTCGAAGATCGCCTGCGCCGGAACCTGAGCAGAGGTTACCGGCTCCATTCAGCTGTCCTACCGCGAGTGCGGGGCCGCATCGATATGTTGGCGACTGAGGCAGGGCAGCTTATGGAGCGCGGTCAGATCGCCTGCCGCTTCGAGGAACACGTTATGGACACGCCGCGCAACCGTCTTATCCGCGCCGCGCTCGAACGTCTATCAGCGCGGGTCTCCGTCCCTGAGACTGCGCATCGCTGCCGCAGTCTCGCGGCAGATTTCTCGCGGATGACTGTCTCGGCGCAGCGTCCCTCTCGCGCGGAACTGGCGACCGATCAGATCGGGCGCAACGAGACCAGCGATCGGATGATGGTCGCGCTCGCGAAAATGGTTTTTGACAGTATGATTCCGACCGAAACCCACGGAGCTGCTCTTCAGCCCGGTGACGAGACCACCGAGCACCTGATCAGACGCCTATTTGAAAGGGCCGTCGGCAATGCCCTACGGATCGAGTTGGAGCCTCAAGGCTGGCACGTCGCACGGGGACGGCGGATCGCTTGGCCCGTATCCGATGCGACCCCAGGCCTGGCTAGGATCCTGCCGGGCATGCAGACCGATATTGAGTTGCGTCATTCGAAAACCGGACGCTTCATCGTTATTGATACCAAGTTCAACCGCATTCTGACCGGTTCGCATTACAGAGACGAAATCCTGAGAAGCGGCTACCTCTATCAGATGTATGCGTATCTACGGACCCAGGAGCGAATAGAGCATCCATCCAGCTTATCTTCGGAAGGATTTCTGCTTCATCCGCAAGTTGGTGGCAGCGTCGACGAAACAATGATTATTCAAGGACATCCTGTTTCGTTTAGAACAATTGATCTAACTGCATCCTCGACAGAATTTGCCGCGCAACTTCGCAAAACTGCCTGCATTCAAGCGGAGATCGTCCAGTGACGGCGACCTATGGGCGTTGGCTCGGCTGGTTGGACAGATTTAGTCCGTCCATGTTTTTTGAAGCACCTGCCGAACGCTTCACAGCATCACGCCTGTCGGACTGGCTGGAAGATCTCTCCCACACCAGCAGCCGCTTCTTTTTTGGCAGCTCGCGTTTCGACGAACTATAAGGAATTGGGCGAACACTTAGTCCTAACTATAAGAAATTGCGGGGCGATAAACCCACCGCATTGGCTAAATGCCCGATATAGGCTGTCTAATCTGCCGATTTTTAAGTGATCTGACGGTTTCGAAAGCTTGAAGCCGTCCAAGCTCGCCCAATTCCTTATAGTTAGGACTAAGTGTTCGCCCAATTCCTTATAGTTCAGTGGTGACCCGTGGATCAAAGCACCCTGTACGCCTGATGACCTCCCACATTTCGGGGTGATCCTCGTAAAGCACTATTTCGAGCAACTCGAGTTCGGGAACACCACAGGCCTTGGCAAGAGCTGGAACACGAAAAACTGGAATTTTGGTTTCACCAGATTTCATCATGGAGACAAAGTTTGCCCGGTTGAAGCCCGCCCGGTGGGCAACCTCCTTTTGGGTTAGGCCAGAAGAGGTAATCGCAGCGGCTAAGAATGAAGCAGCTCTCGGTAAGTCATTCATCGTCATGGCTTTCTTCGATATATTTCATAAGTTCTTTTTCCGACCGGGCGTGTGCGTCCAGCTCTTCTTGTGACATGCGGGCCCAGTTGGTCCCCCGTACGACGCTCCAGCCGCCACGGCCTCCTCGAGGCGGACGACGCCAGGCCGGATCAGGCATCTCTTGGAGGGCGCGCAAGGCCTCTCCAAAATCTTGAACGTGCATCTCACTGCCTTTCTCGCCGATAGTAAAAGTGCCGCGCCTTTCCAGGCCGTGATGGAAAAGAGACCCATCTCGAGCCATCGGCACGAATACGGGCTGCGCATAGGTATAGGTAGTAACCTCCCCATCGTAATTTGGACGTGCGGTCCGCCAGATCGAAGGACAAAAGTCGTCGCGGTTGTCTAGCCAATCCATCGCGGGCTTGGCCGGTACGAGACCGTTCTCCCGCCGCAGGGTAGGATTCTGACCGGAAAGCATGTTGCGCATCCTGCTCATCTTGACGCCTCCAAGGAGCGCGAGCGCCTCTGGTTCGACTGGGCGGTCATGATCAAGCGCCCACCGCCCACTGGCCAACAGAATGGTCTTCTCGAGTCGCGGTTCACGATCCGGCCCAAGCCAAACCTCTAGAGGGCACATTGCCAAGAAGCTGCCTGCCGTCTTCACCATACTCTCGAGACGCGCTGCAACGACAGCCTCGTCCTCGTGCTCTCGTGCCTCAATGTCGATACCATAGTGGGCGTAGGCACTCAGATTATGAAGCATCTGGCCCAGTGGCCATTCGCTATAGGCACCCTGCATGTTTGCCTCAAGGCCTTCCCTCCAACTCTCCTTTTCTGCGGCAAGGGGGCCAATCAGCCGCTTCATGCCTGCATCGGCATCCGAGGCTCCAACGATTTGGCTCAGGAAATTGCCAGCCGCCCTAACCAGTTCTACGAGTGTGGTCGCGGGGTCGTTTTCGTAATCATAACCGATCGTGAAGTCATGGACGCGCTCCTCGAAATCCATGTCGCGTGGTAATTTGGTCATACCCGACCTCCCAGTTTGCTAATTTTTGTGACCAGCCCTGCTCGCGCTGCATCGAGCCGGGCAGCATTCGTCTTAACTGACAGCAGTTCCTTCGGCTTACGGCCGAGAAAGTAGGCGATGCGCTCACCGCTGGCGCCGCTCGGATGCGGCAGGCCGCTCAAGACCTGTGCCTCTGGAATTCCCGCACGGGAGGCAGCCCATTCCAGTGCCTCACCCACCTTGGGGCCGAGCGGCACGTAGAGTGCACCCGGTAACTGCCGCATCTCGGCGACAAGGCAGGTTTCGAGTTGGCTCCGCAAAACTGGAACGCGGGTCATCGACGGAGCGCCGGAGTAATTCTTACCGTCAACGAAGACCGGGTAGCGAAGCGCCGACGTGAAATGCGCTAGGTCGGAAGCCCCTTCCCACAAGTCGGCCGTACTATCGAGATCGAGTAATTGCGCCACGCCAATGTCGTCGAGCATAGCGACGAGGTTCGCCCGCAATGGCCCGGAGAAGCTTGCATGCACCTTCGCCCCCGCGAGGGCCGTGTGCCACGATGCTCCAGCCTGCAACTGACGTCTGCATTCTTGCAGCGCATTCGCCATCTGCTGACGTCCAGGCGTGATCCCGACGATCACTATCTTTGCTGCCTGCGTCACGTGATCGAAAGGCGCATAAGCAATTTCAATCCGTTTGACACCTTGCTGAGCTCCGTCGATCAGGAGGGTGGCCGGAGTGTCGATCTCACGTTTCATCTCAGCATCGGATGCGTTCTCGAGCCAAGGCAGAAATTTTTGTGCAAATGAATTGGGCATACTGGTTCCTTCAGTGAAAGAGGGGGTGGTGGGCGAAAGCGACGGTGATGACCGCGCCATTCGAAGAGACAACGTATGCTTTGCGAAACTTGCTCATAGAATTTGAGAAGGTTGCTCCGAAATCCTGACGCAGATTTCTTAGGCTGGCTTTCGAAAGCGCATATTTCCGCGCTCCATCGTGGGCATTTTGGCTTTCTCCGTATTCCAAGATCATCTTGACCACGGCAATTGGGACTGCGCGCTCTGCAGCGCGCTGACCGGCATGAGTTGTGAGCGGGAGGGCAGTGTTATCCATGCAGGCGGCCTCAGTGAAAAATGACTTCACCCAAAATGACGTCAAAAGAGTGATCTGTCAAGCGTCCAAGCGAATGATTTTTTATTTCACCTAAAACGCTACCTTGGTTGATCTTCCGGGGCAGGTTCTCGGGAGGCTAGCGAAATTGATCGAGCACGTTGGCAAGCTGACGTCCTGCTGAGATAGTATCAGCTAGAATATAGTGTCCTTCGGCGATCCGGGTTGTTGAGTGTCCGAGCACCGGTTTGAACATTCTGGCGGAGGAGGAGGACGCACGAGCGAGGGTCGTAGCCGCAGCATCCCGGAAGAAATGCGGTGGAACCTCTACGCCCAGATGCTCTCTCGTTCGATTGCCGATGGCTCTGATGAACTGACCGATGTTCATGTGTGCGCCATGCCTCCCCAGCCAGACTCCCAGGTGATTGCCCGCGGCGCACGCTGCGAGCGCAGGGCGTCCAATGGTCAGGTAAATGTCGAGCACTTCGCGCGCCGCATTTGGAACCACCACCTCCCAAGGCTGTCCGTTCTTCGTCATTGAGCCATCGAGGCAAACTACGGTCTGTTCTGATTCCACAAGAAGCGATTTTCCGAGTGTCAGCGCCGAGAGAGCCCGGCGCCGCATTGGCACGAGCGCCAGCAGGCAGATCATCGCGGCATCGCGCAGCCGAACAGCCTGATCGCAATGGGTACCAGTCATCTATGATCGACGCCTGTGCTCCGATGCAGCTTACCAGCCTAGCCATTCACTGCGGGAGCGATATCAGCACCATGTCAAAGGTCGGGAGAGCGGACTTTCCGGATCTTCGCAATCTGTCAGCCGAACATGCTCGGAAGACTATATGCTCTCCTCGACTGGAACAACGCGATCTCGGAAAAATCTCTTTTTATGCGGCGGTTTAGCCGCTTAGAGTGGTTGCGCAGGTCGACAAGGATATTTCGTAAGTGAACAAGAGATTGACATATTGCTTGGCAATTTTTTCTGCTGGCTTGTTATCAGCGTGCACCTCACCAAAAGAACAATGTATATCTAATGCGACGCAGCAATACCAAAGCATTGAAAGCGCTTTGATGACTGCCCAAGGCAACATCAATCGTGGGTATGCAGTTCATGAGCAAAGTGTTCCATATACAGTTGAGGGCACGTGTTATCGCAATGATCCTGTGACGTTCGCTGTGATCCCGTATTCGTGCCCATCCACAGCATACCGTACGCAAACTACACCAGTTTCGATAAACGCCGCTGAAGAGCGTAGTAAAATTGCTCAGTATCGACAAATGCTACCGCAATTGCGGCAACAGGCGAACGCACAAGTTCAGCAATGCAACGTTCAATTCCCCACCTAAAAAGATCCAGCAAAGCGCGCCCTTAATGAAGCTTGGCACTCTCGTGTTGTGCGATGCCTGTGAACCGGCATGCAAGATTGACCCCGTAGCGGGGTGATCGGCATCCCAAAATGCCCCCCTTCCCGCAGCCTCGGTCATTATCAAAATCCTGGCCCGACATCGGGAGCTAACCCCGCCACGGTCCATCGATACGCCGACCGAATTGCGGCTGATGTGCCAAGTGCAGAGCACCAAGGGTAACGACATCTGCAAAGAAAAATAAACTCTGCACTTAGCGCCCTCAATTGCTGCACGGCATGTTCACAGCATGACACGCTTGCCCAGACCTTCCCGAACAGCGGCCCCTCAACGAGGTGGTTCCGACCAACTAAGGCCACTCGTACAACTGCTGGCGCGGCAGGCTGCACGGGAAGCGCGTGTCAGTTTATCATCCACAAAGGAAACTGACGATGCAGACGAAACCGAAACCAACTGACACTTCCGCGAAACTGCTGACAGTCCGGGAAATTGCCGATCGCGATGACTGCTCTGAGAAAACAGTACGTCGCGCCATTGCGGCAGGCTTGCTAGAAGCGATACGCATCGGGCCCGGCGGACGGCTACTACGCGTTCACCCAACGGCCCATGATCGGTATCGGAAGCTATTTCGCGTGTAACCGAAGCGTCCTCTCCCCTTCCCGGTTTAGGGATGCGACAGCGACAGATCTATGTGAGCATTCATCGAAGAACGCACCGCTCAACCGTTCACTCCTCCCACATTCACACTACGGCATTGCGGAAAAGCGCTAGGTTCAAGCAAAGGGTATTGAAATCGTGCGCGCATTTTTAGCTATAATCAAAGAACTCTCATTGGAGGAGACATAGATGCGTGCGGCCATTTACGCTCGATATTCAACAGATCTTCAGAGCGACGCGTCGATTGACGACCAGCATCGCCTTTGCCTTCAACTCATTGCCAGCCATGGATGGTCTGAAGCCGAAACCTATGCAGATCGCGGTATCAGCGGAGCGTCGCACCTGCGTCCTGCATATCAGCGCTTGCTGGAGGATGCCCGCCACAACAAGCTGGATGTCGTTGTGGCGGAAGGGCTGGACCGCCTTAGCCGTGACCAAGAGCATATCGCCGCGTTCTTCAAACATATGCGGTTTCAGGGGATCCCAATTGTCACTGTGGCAGAGGGCGAGATTTCCGAACTCCACATCGGTCTCAAGGGCACCATGAGCAGCCTGTTTCTTAAGGACCTCGCCCAGAAAACCCACCGGGGTCTGGAGGGCCGTGTCCGTAAAGGCAAGTCCGCAGGCGGTGTGACCTATGGGTATGATGTGGTGCGCTCAGTCCAGGCTGACGGTTCGATCACCACCGGCGAGCGCACCATCAATGCGGCGCAAGCCCAAGTGGTCAGGCGTATCTTCAAAGAGTTCGCTACAGGTCAAAGTCCCCGCTCCATTGCAAGCGGATTAAACGCAGATGGCATCGACGGGCCTCGTGGAAAGGGCTGGGGCATGTCCACCATCTACGGGAATTGGCGACGTGGCACCGGTGTCCTGAACAACGAACTCTATGTTGGGCAACTGATCTGGAACCGTCAGCGGTTTATCAAAGACCCGGTTAGCGGCAAACGTCAGGCTAGAATGAACCCGCCAGAAGCTTGGATCACTGAAGAGATTCCAGACTTGCGTATCATCTCAGATGACCTGTGGCAGAGCGTCAAATCTCGTCAGGAGGCGACACGCAGCAGGGTCATCAGTGACGGTGTAACGCGTTCCGAACGCGCACGCCGTCCCAAACACCTTTTCTCCGGCTTGCTAACCTGCGGCAAATGCCACGGTGGCTTTTCTGTGGTTGGTAAAGCCTACTACGGCTGCGCCAATGCCCGCAACAAAGGGACCTGCGACAATCGGCTGACCATCACAAAGACGGATCTAGAGGCGCGGGTTCTTAATGGGCTCAGAGATCAGTTGCTGCATCCTGACCTAATCGCAGAGTTTGCCCGCGCATATCTGGAAGAGTTCAATCTTCTGGCAGGCACAATCAAAAAAGACCGCGCCAAAGCTGAGCGCGACTTGGCCAAAATTACTGGGCAGATAGAAAAAATAATCAATGCGATTGCCGACGGGATGTTCCACCCCAGCATGAAAGCAAAAATGGACGAACTCGAAGACCGCAAATCGACACTGGAAGCTGAGGTGCTTGCGGCTCCGGACGAACAGCCCGTTTTGCTGCACCCAAGCCTATCCGACCTCTACCGCAGCAAGGTGGCAAACCTTACAGAAGCATTGAATTCGCCCGAGACCCAGACCGAAGCCGCCGATATCATGCGTAGTTTGGTGTCCGAGATCAGGCTCTCCCCTGAGGGAGGAACGTTGTGCATTGATTTGGTTGGAGAATTGGCTGGTTTGTTATCGCTTGGCGAAACGCAGAACGCCCGCAGCGTTTTGGCTACGGGCGGTTCTGTAACGATGGTTGCGGGAGTAGGATTTGAACCTACGACCTTCAGGTTA
>TARA_R110002051_G_scaffold8940_7_pt1 | contig 24062 bp, 16 predicted proteins | sample TARA_R110002051 | Tara Oceans TARA_R110002051 (sample SAMEA4397023) | marine metagenome | biome: Polar Biome; feature: [MES] marine water layer (ENVO:01000295) within the mesopelagic zone...; material: water (ENVO:00002006), including particulate matter (ENVO:01000060) such as......
TTTGTTCGTGGCACTATTGTCAGTGTTACTTTCAGAAGCAGCATCATCCTTGTTCGCGTTAGTCGAAGAGGCTGTAGCTTGAGTGGACGCTTCTGTTTGATGGAGGGTAACGGCTAAATCTTCAAGCGATAGCGACGATATCGCCAGCGTCTCGTTACCTAAGAAATCATCTAAGTTTAACTTCCCTAGTTCAACCGTCTGCCCCGGCATTTTTAGTGTAAAGCGCTCAACTTGGGCTTGGTTTACCTCTACAGGTAAAGGCAGCGTAAAACTTCCAGTTTCTTCGGTTGATTCAGTTTCAGGCGCAGCGCTTAACTGCTCAACAACAATATCGTTGGCGTTAACTTCATTTACGCAGACTCTAGGTTCAAAAATACAGCGCCACGTGACATCAAGGTACGCATAATCTGTGTTTACCCGCCACTGCGCATTTTCCCACTCAACGTTTGTAATAGTTAGGTTGTCAGCTAGGCCGCCCTCAATGCTTTCAATACTTAGCCCACTCACTAGGTTATTGGCAACAAGGCGAATGGTTGGCCCACCTAATGGGCTAATTAATAAACCGTAAACAAACACCACGATAAGCACAGGTGTTAGTAAAATAGTTGAAATCGTGCGCTTTCTCATAGCTCAGGCCCCAGCAGAAGGTGCAGCTGCCATGTTTTTTCATCTGGTGCAAAGCCGCGAGCCACGTAAACGCGAACAGGGCCTATGGGAGACAGCCAGTGAAAACCGGATCCCACGCTGTAAGTTAATGTGGTATCTAAATCATTAGTTGCCGTACCCGCATCAGTAAAGGCCGCAATACGCCAATTTGGCGCAATGCGATAGGCATATTCCACGCTAGCAGTGGCTAAGTATTTTCCACCAATAGCATCATTTACTGTTTCACCCGTTTCAGGGTCGATAACGTCTTCAGTGGGAGATATTTCTCGGTAGTCAAAGCCGCGAATGCTTTGGTCACCACCGGCATAAAACCGTAGTGATGTCGGAACTTGCGAAAAGTCATTGGTTTTAATTGCACCAAGTTCGCCGCGAATAGAAAACCGATGTACGTCGGAAAAGGTACGAATGACCATGCCTTCCATTACAGATTTTACGATATTGATGTCAGAGCCAAGATTATCTCGCCCTACTTGGGTCAAAAACTGAAAATAATTGCCGTTGTTAATATTAAGGTCGTTATCTTTGGTGATATAGGTAATAGAGTAGCCCGGCAGTATCAGTGAGGTTGTGGTGTCGTCAGTGTCACCTTGATCGTAGGTTTCTCGTAAATAGGTAATAGAGCCATCGTGTTGCCAAGGCGAATGCTCTTCTTGAAAATATCGGTGAGCCGCAAGTGATAAAGTTTCACTTTCAATCGAGGTATTGCTGTATTCAATAAATTGATAGCCGGCTTCAAAGCTAACGTAATCTTTAGTGATGTTCTGCATCGGAATGCGATAGTCTGCCGTAACCGATTGCTCAGGTTGAGAGATAAAAATATCGGAGGAAATCGAATGACCGCGATCATTTACCCATGGGCGCTCCCAGCCTAAAGTGACTCTAGGGCCGGTATCGGTAGCAGCACCAATAGAGACATCAAACGCATCTCGGGGGCGATGTGATAGCGAAACTTCAATAGGGACATTTAGTCCCTCAGCGTCACTTACTACAGGCCGTGCAATAACACGGTTGAAATACCCTGATTGATTTAACGAACGGTTGAAGTCAGACAATTTTGCTGAAGAATAAGGCTCACCTTCTTCAAACGGAGTTAGTCGTTTAATAATCGCTTTTGCTTTGTCTTCCCCAATAAATTTCAATTTACCAAAGTTATAACGAGAGCCACTTTGGGCTATGAGCAGAATATTAGCTTCTTTTTCTTCTCTAACTAAATCTAACCGCGTGGCCTGCCAATAGAAATCAAAGTAACCATGAGATAGGGCATAATTGAACATCGATGACTTAAACGACTCGTAAACGGGCTGATCAAGTACATCTCCTTCTTTAAGTGAAAACGCATTAAAACGGCTTCTAAAGTCGCTATCTTCTCGGCCTACACCAATAATTTCTCGAGTGACCTTTGATACAAGAAGAGGGTCGCTAAGTGAAACGGTTACAACGACCTCATCGTCCTTAGTGACTTCTACCGTTGCATTGCTATTGTAATAGCCAAAGGGCTGCACAGCGGTGGCTACTGTAGCGATAACTTCATCTTGCCAGAATGGGTCATTCAATAGCTCAGTTTCTACATCTAAATTGTTCAAGTGCAGGCGAATATTATCTTTAAGCTTGTCTTGCTTTACCCCATTGATTTTATAGGTAACTGCATGAGCAGAGGCGATAAAAATTACCAATAGGCACAGCGATAAAAATCGAAGAGCGTACCCTTGGTTGCGCCGGGCTTTAATACCCGTTAGCAGCGTTTTTAAAGAAGATATAAAGCACAGTGGCATTGAAAAATGCGATTCCTTGTAGCAAAAAAAAGAGACGGCGCGGTTTCAGCCTTTACGAAAAAGGGGGCGCTAATATGATACGAGATAAGCAACACAGCATCGACAATGCCGATAATACCATACCCCTTTGTATACTGTGTATTGAGTAAAAAAGCACAACTAAAGTACATGTTAATGTTAAGCACTTTTTAGTGTAGTGTTTTGTCTGAATGTAACCAATTATTACAATTGAACTTTCTTTTTAAATTATAAAATGTTGTATAGTGGTCTTCGAGCTAATCACAGGATGAATAGTTCGATAAGGGTTTATTAATAAGCAAAGGAAAATATATGCGCTGTCGTTTGTTCTCGTGTATTCACTCAGTTACCTCTTTAGTGGTTCTATTTTTATTCAGCTTAGTCAGCGCTTGTGCACTAAGTGACGAAAATACCGCCGAGCCAGCAGAAACTGTTTCACCGCCTCTTCCTTACACCGTATTTAGTGCCCTACCCGCTTACCGAACTCCTGCGCTGTCGCCCAAAGGCGATAAAATTGCGTTTGTGAAAAACGTTAATGAACCTGACGAACTATCGGTGTTAGCAACCTTTGACCTTACTACAGGTAAAATTCACTATCTTCTTCATTCCGATAATGAAAAAGTTAAGATTAATTGGTACCGGTGGGTTAACGATGAGCGAATAGTTGTTAGTGCTCGTTATGAAAGTCGTCGCGGTAACACACGGGTTTATGATACTCGTCTACTCGCTATGAACTTCGATGCGCAAGGCGAAAAACCTAAACACCTTTTAGATTGGCGAAGACTGAAACGAAGAGCGGCAGACCCTAATCGTGTCCCCCAATTTCAAGACAATGTGATTGATTGGCTACCTGATGACCCTGAACACATCTTAATGGCCATCGATGTAGAAGTTTTCGCCCTTCCCTCTGTATTTAAAGTGAATGTCTATACTGGCAGCACTACAAGATTGGAGCGTGGGAAGCGCAGTATCAGAGACTGGGTAGTTGATCGACAGCATAATGTTCGCGTTGGCATCACGCTAGATTATGACAGCGGTGAGCGCCACGTATTACTTAAAGAAGATGATAGTTGGCGTACCCTGTTTAGTTACAATGCCATGAGTGAAAAAGGTGAAATGCCTCTCGGGTTTGGTCTTGATCCCAACATTCTTTATTATCGCGGTTACAAGGGAGACTACAAAGCCTTGTTTACGCTTAACCTTGAGACCAATGAGCATACAGAAATTTTCTCAGATGAAGGTTATGACGTAGATGGTAGTCTAATCTACTCTCCTGTTACCAACGATGCTATTGGTATTCGTCACCTTGGAAGACATTACTGGGATGAGCGCTACGTGGCGCTTCAGAATGGGCTAGATCAGGCGTTAGCCGACTACAGCAATACGTTAGTTAGTTTCAGTCGTGATGAAAACAACTATATTGTTTACTCCGAGTCAGACACTATGCCAGGTGCTTACTTTATTGGTAACCGCGAGAAAGGTTCTCTGGACTATTTGTTTCAGCAATACCCTAAAATTGAAGAGGGCATGTTAACCGAGCATAACCTCATAACTTACACTGCTCGTGATGATATGGAAATTGAAGCCTACTTAACCTTACCTAAAGGTGATGGGCCGTTTCCCACGATTATTCATCCACACGGTGGGCCAGGTGCGCGAGATTTTAGTGGTTTCGATTACTGGACATCGTACTTTACCAATAAGGGCTACGCGGTACTTCGCCCTAACTTTAGAGGTTCTCAGGGTTACGGCTTCGACTTTGCGCAAAGCCAGATGAAAAGCTGGGGATTGTCGATGCAAGATGACATTACCGATGCAGCAAACTGGATGGTTGAGCAAGGCTATGCCACTAAAGACAATATGTGTATTGTTGGCGCGAGCTATGGTGGCTATGCTGCGTTAATGGCAGCGGTGAAAACCCCTGAATTGTTTCAATGTGCAGTCAGCTTTGCCGGTGTGAGTTCGTTAAAGCATATCGTTATACACGCCAGACGGTTTGTAAATTCAGACTTGGTGAAAGACCAAATTGGTGATGACTTTGACGACTTGGAATCGCGGTCTCCTTATTACAATGCAGAAGGGATAAAAACGCCTATTTTATTGGTTCATGGCGAAGAAGATCGCATCGTTAGACCACTGCAAAGCCGTTACATGGCTGACGAACTAGAAGATTTAGATAAAACATTTAAATATGTCGAACTAGAATCGGGCGACCATTACTTGTCTATACAGGGTAATCGTCATCGCTTCTTTGCTGAAATGGATGCATTCTTAGATAAGTATTTGAAAAAAGAATAAACCTTTTTTCACACTGTACGCTTAAAAAAGCCAGAGCCGCCAAGTTCCACGACCAAATAGCGTGAAACTGGCGGCTTTTTGTTCATCTTTACGTTACACTTCTGCCCATTCAGCGTGCAATTATGATGCACTAACGTGGCAATCATCACCCTGAGCAACACAACTTATACCCCCTTCTTCGTTAAATAGAGAAATTATGTCCCATTCAAGCGAGACCGCGCCTAATGCTGGCCAGCCTCAAGGAAAGCCCCCTTTAGGGTTAATTGAATTTGTAGCACTGATGGCTACCATGACATCGCTGGTGGCGTTAAGCATTGACGCTATGCTGCCTGCACTACTGCAAATAGGTGAGACGCTAAACGTAGACGAGCCGCACCATACCCATCTTATTGTGACTGTTTTCTTTATGGGAATGGCCTTTGGGCAGATGTTCTTCGGTCCATTTGCAGATAGTCGTGGTAGAAGGCTTACCATTTTGATCGGGCTGTTTATTTTTGCGATTGGCACTTTTGTGTGTATGTCGGCCACTAATTTAGAGACCATGCTGGTGGGTCGTGTGATACAAGCCTTTGGTGTCTCAGGACCGCGTATTGCCGCTATGGCGATTATTCGCGATTTGTACGTGGGTGATGCAATGGCACGGGTGATGTCATTTATTATGATGGTGTTCATCCTTGTGCCTATGATAGCGCCTATGGTGGGCCAAGCAGTAATGGCTTTTTTTGGGTGGTTTCATATATTCACCCTATTTTTGATAGTGGCAACCTTAGCGGGTACATGGTTTTTCAGTCGTCAAGGCGAGACTTTGCCGCGGCATAAACGCAGGCCGTTTTCGTTTAAGCAGTTTTACTTGTCATCAAAATTTATCCTTACTCATGCAACGGTAATGGGTTACACCTTCGCAATGGCGGGTATTTTTGGTTCGTTTCTGGCGTATTTGAGTGCCTCACAAACCATTTTTCAGGTGTATTACGGTGTGGGCGATATGTTTCCTTATATATTCGCAGTGCTGGCATTTTCGATTGGTTTAGCATCTTATTTCAACGGCACCATGGTAATGAAATTCGGCATGCGACGCTTGTGTCGCTTTGCCCTTAAAGGGGTTAACGGGTTTGCTGTTGTCTATCTTGGGTTATTACTCGCTTATGACGGGTTACCGCCACTTGTGCTTACCGTTGTTACCATGTTCGTTGGTTTCTTTTTTGTGGGTATTTTATTCGGTAACTTAAACGCACTTGCTATGCAGCCATTAGGGGATATGGCAGGGCTTGGTGCTGCTATAATCGGTTCTCTCTCAAGCCTGTTTTCTGTGCCCATTGCGCTGTTCGTAGATAGCTTTTTAGACGGTAATCTATACCCCATAGGCATTGGCTTTTTTGTCTTCTTCGTATTGGCTTATTTTGCGGTGAGATATGCAGAGCGGGTTCGCGAATGCGGGGAATAGGTAAAAACAAGCAGGCATAAAAAAGCCCGACCAAATTGGTCGGGCAAGAGGGCTTATATAAAGCACCTAACGACAGAAACTGTCCTAACCGATGATGGCTTTCATGTCAGTCATGTAGCCACGCAGGGTCTTACCTACTTGCTCAACACCGTGAGTGCGAATAGCTTCGTTAATATCAACAAGGCGCTTGTTTTCAACCTGATTAGAGGTTTCTGACAATCCCTTACCAATAACTGAAGTATCGATAGTAGGCATAAATTTCTCACGCAAAATTGGAATTGCTGCATTCGCAAACAAATAGTTTCCATATTCTGCCGTGTCTGAAATTACCACGTTCATTTCATACAGACGCTTACGCGCGATAGTATTCGAGATAAGTGGTGTTTCATGCAGTGATTCGTAGTATGCAGACTCAGGTAAGATACCCGCTTCAACCATTACGTCGAAGGCTACTTCTACACCGCACTTGATCATGGCAACTAAAAGGATGCCGTGGTCAAAGAATTCTTGCTCGCTGATTTCACCTTCGTAGACAGGTGCGTTTTCAAAACCAGTTTCACCGGTTTCTTCGCGCCATCTAAGTAGGTTAGCATCGCCGTTTGCCCAATCTTCCATCATAGTGCGAGAGAACTCACCGCTAATGATGTCGTCTTGATGCTTTTCAAATAGTGGGCGAAGCAAGTCAGTAAGTTGTTCTGACAAATCGTACGCTTTCACTTTAGCTGGGTTTGATAGGCGGTCCATCATGTTGGTTACGCCACCAATTTTAAGTGCTTCAGTGACAGCTTCTAGGCCGAACTGAATAAGTGCACCAGCATACGCTGCGTCAATACCGTCAGCGGTCATTTTCTCAAAGGCAAGCACTGCAGCAACTTGTTGCATACCACATAGAATGGTTTGCTCGCCCATAAGGTCAGATTTAACTTCAGCTACGAACGAAGACTCAAGTACACCTGCACGATCGCCACCTGTTGCACTTGCTAATGCTTTAGCAGTATCCCAACCCTTGTTTTCAGGGTCGTTCTCAGGGTGAACGGCAATCAGAGTTGGTACACCGAAACCGCGCTTATATTCTTCACGTACTTCTGTACCTGGGCACTTAGGTGCACACATAACCACCGTAATATCGCTACGGATTTGTTGGCCTTCTTCAACAATGTTGAAGCCGTGTGAGTATCCAAGTGTTGCGCCTTTTTGCATTAACGGCATTACCGCTTCTACAACGCTTGCATGCTGCTTATCAGGCGTTAGGTTGTACACCAAGTCAGCACTAGGAATTAGTTCCTGATAAGTGCCAACAGTGAAACCATTGCTAGTAGCACGTTTGTAAGAGTCACGCTGCTCTTCAATGGCTGCTTGACGCAGCGCATAAGAAACATCTAACCCAGAGTCACGCATGTTCAAGCCTTGGTTAAGACCTTGAGCACCGCAGCCTACAATGACAATCTTCTTGCCTTTTAAGAACTGACAACCGTCAGCGAATTCTTCGCGTGCCATGAAGCGGCAGCGGCCAAGCTGATCTAGCTGCTGGCGTAGCGATAGGGTATTGAAATAATTAGCCATAAAAATTCCGAACAACATTCATTTTCGTCATTATCAACAACCAACCGTGGCGTTGACGACCTCGTCTATGACGACTTGCTACGCAGATTAAGGGATTTCTTTTGTTTTGGAAAATGATATATTTGCAAGATAATATTGCAATAAGTGAAACACTATGGATTTTCGTAGCCTTCAATTGTTTACGCATCTTGCCACCAGCCTACATTTTGGCGATACCGCGCAAGCCATGTATGTGTCGCCTTCTACGCTAAGCCGCGTTATACAAAGGCTAGAGGATGAATTGGGTTGTACCTTGTTTAAACGCGACAACCGTAAAGTGGCGCTTACTCATAGTGGTCATAAACTGCTTTCATTCTCTACCCAGTCTTTAAAAGACTGGCAACAATTGAAGGTAGACTTGCGAGAAGACAGTAATTCGTTGCAAGGTGAGATAAGCTTGTTTTGTTCTGTAACGGCCAGTCAAAGTCATTTGCCTGCTATATTGCGTCAGTTTAGGGCACAGCATCCTGGTGTGGATATTCGCTTAATTACCGGCGACCCTGCACTAGCGATAGATAAGGTAAAGCAGAAAGAATGTGACTTATCGATAGCTATTTATACGCCTGACTTGCCTACAGACTTACATTTTTCCCCTTTAGACAATGTGCCTTTGGTGCTGATTGCGCCGCGAGATTGGCGGTTAACCCAGTTGACGCAGGTAGATTGGACTAAGCATCAGGTGATCATGCCAGAGCATGGGCCTACCAGGCGCATTGCTTACCACTGGTTTGCAGAGCATGGTATTAGGCCAAATGTGTATGCTTCGGTAGGGGGTAATGAAGCCATTGTCAGCATGGTGGCGTTAGAATGCGGTGTGGGTTTTGTACCTAAAGTGGTGCTTGATCATTCCAGTATGGCTAGCTTGGTAACCCAAATTCCAGTAGATGATATCGAGCCCTATGGACTAGGGCTATGTTGCTTGCAAGATAAGCAAAACGAACCACTTATCAACGCGTTTTTACAATTGGAAATGGCTCCCTTATCTAATTAATGATGAGTTGTTTAGACATTTAAGCTGGATTAAAAGCTAAAAGCATTAAGCTTTCATGCTACTTGCTGTTGAGTATCACCTAATGGGCTACTGACTACTTAGCTGCTTAATTAAGGTATCCAATGCGCGGTAACCTAGCGCTTCGGCTAAATGGGCGCGAGTAACCGTAGGCTGTTCTGACAAATCTGCCAGTGTCCTCGCTACCTTAAGGGTACGGTGGAATACCCGCATCGACAAATTTAATTGCTTAGCAGCTGCTTGTAAAAAGCGTAAATCGCTATCGGTTAGCTGGCATAAATCAGCAAGCTCCCCCGCGGCAAGCTGTGCATTGGGCTTCCCTTGCCTATGAAGTTGCACTTCTCTTGCCCGTAATACGTTATCCCTGGCTTCTAACATGGAATCAGATTCAGAATTTACCGGTGGCGATAAATCGTAACTGGCAAGCCTGGGTACCTCTACTTGTATGTCTATTCTGTCTAATAAGGGGCCCGACAAGCGATTTAAATAACTTAGCTGCTGTTGTGGAGTTAAGCGGTTGTCGTCAATATCGCCAGTAGGACTAGGGTTCATGGCCGCTATTAATTGAAAATTGGCAGGATAGGTAGCGCTCGCCATCGCCCGCGATATATGCACATCACCGGTTTCTAATGGCTCTCTAAGTACATCTAATGCGCGGCGGCCAAATTCGGGTAATTCATCTAAACACGGTAAACAGACTAAAGTGTAGACAGTCAGTGTAGGCGACGTGATTAATGACTTTTACAGGTCTTAATAATGTCTATAGATATTCATGAATTAAATGGCTTTTATCACCATGATATGTCTATAGACGGAAAGATTTTTTAAAATATTCTAACAGATTATCGTTTTGATCTTATTCTCTTAGCGCTATAAATATCAACTAACTCTTGCTGAATCACAATTGATGAAGAACATTCCAAGCGATTCTCCACGCTTCATGATTAATCATTACAGCTCTACTTCTATTTATTGCATCAATGCTGTATCTGACACCCGGTTTAAACTTAAATAAATCCCAATTAATTGCTGTATCAGGCTTGTACCCAAGTGACATTGCTTTGTTTTTAAGTATTTCTATTTCATGTGTCCATTCAGGTTTTTCATACTTCTCAATGAAGCATTTTAAGACCTTCTCAGTGAATTGGAGAGAGTGCCATGCTGATAGCGAGGGATTTTCTGGGGCGTTAGTCAGAAGGTTGCAACTAATAGTTATATCTGAATTAGCACTTGTTAATTTTTCACTTTTCATTTTTCTAATGAGGTGACTTACAGTTAGGCATATCTCCATCAGGGGAGCAAGTAATGCCTCTGCATCTGAAGTCATTCTCTCCCTAGAGAATTTAGGTAAGTTATGAATGCAATCTACAGCATTTAATATACCTTTACCGAAGGTTCCTTTTGAGGCTAAAACTAAATGGCTTCCAATCGCCAACGGCGCTTTGCACTGAAATACGTTCCCATCAATTTCAATTGGAAATATCCCTTGAGTAAAGTCAACCTTTAGCGAATCACCATAGTTATTCTCATACCACTTAACTACATGCAAATATAAGTTATCATTTGTGACCGGAAAGGTTAGCTCCAAGTTAGACTTTCCTGTTATTTGTCCCGATAACTTATGTTTCTTTAATATATTTATCGTTGCTATAAGAAATCGCCATTGAATTGGCTTTTTTTCTTGGGACAGTTCTTCATTGACTTTAAGTATAAGCTCTTCAAAATCTTCTTTGTTTATTCTCAAAATTACCTCCTTGTTGTTTCTATGCTTTGATTTATTTACAACTTAAACAGCACTTCTCTAAACCCTATATTAGTTGCATTAGTAATCGCTGCACTAATTGATTTAAAGATTCGAGGCTCTTTGTTTGAGCGCTGAGCTGTCATTACTGCTTGTTTGTTCTTTGAGTTTGTCACGATTACAATGTATCCATCCGAAAGCGGCGCTGTTGTTACTATTGCAGACTTTAACCCTCCAGCGTCAAACACGCACTTAAGTTCACTTATTTCCATAAACCATCCTACTTCATGAAATCATTTTTAAAATATGATTAATCATAATAAACTTTTAACTCCTATTATTGGTAAGTTAAAATCAAATTGTGATTTTAGAGACAACTCGGTTTTGTATTACCATTTTTGTAGTCATTAATTTCGTCCATTAAATCCTCAATCAATTGAGACTGAGCCTCACATATTGATGACAGCTTGCTTCGTTGTTTTTTACAGTCAGCTAATCGTTCTTCAAGTGTCCGCTGTTTACGTAACTGTTTTTTTTTGTTGATGGCGACGCTATCAATTTCTTGCTGTTTCAAATAGTCTTGTATTTCTAGTACCAGTAAAGGGAACCTGTCTTTTTTAAGGGCAGTAGGGTGCTTGCCTGCCTCTTTAGCGACATTATTCTGGGTAATAGGCGTACCCTTTGGTAAATTAACTGGGGCATTTGACTTTAATCGTTCATAAGCTTCCCTAAATATTTTCTCCGCCTTACTCATTTTTACCCCCTTTTTTTCTTTTAATAATGTCTAGTATTTTTTCATATCCTTGAACTTCAGCTTTAAAAGCCTTATGCAGAGGTGAGTCTTTTGGCGCTTCATTCATCTTATTTGTGTAGTAGGCCATATCATCATTAAACTCTTGCTCCCTATTATCGTCAATAACTATGTCAGAACAGGGGTTGTTTCCATCACCGCCAGTGCAAGGAGTAATAGATGTAAAGCCACCAAACTTGCATTCACTTTGCTTCATACACCAGCCGATAATGTTTTCTTTTGCACCAACTGCCCCATTTTTCTGGGCTTTCAACAATTTTTTCCTATCACCGCTCGTAATGATGCGAACAACCTCATCCTTTACGGGTGATTTCTTATGTGGCATTACACCTTCACCATTCACCATAGAGGTAATGTTGCGAGACATCTCAGCATAGTATTCATTGATCACCTCTTGCTCGCTAACTCGATTTAAACGCAGCCGACCTGAGTTATTTTGATAGTGAAATTGCTGCTCACGGGTGCCATGCTTCATTTGAAGTTGTGTCGATGATGCAGGCACTTTGTTTACCGCAAAGTGAACCGCTAGAGTGCGCCTAAATTGGTGATATCCAAAACGCCAGACATTGCCAACTTTGAACCAGTCCTGCCTAATAAGAGATGGTGTTAAGGCAAGCGCTTCGTCATAATCCATTTGGGTTATTTTATACTGGGAAAATTTAAAAAAATGGCCCGCTCTGAGAGTAATAGAGTTATAAAAACTTCCAATAATTCGTGCTTTAGACGTTCGGCTGGATTTTTGCCACACACGCATGTTCTGAAAGAGGTAAGGTGCCTCATTTAAGTCATCAATGTATTGAGTCTTCCAGTCCACTAAGGTTTTTGCAACATCCACAGCTCTTTTAACGCGCTTGGGTACAACCCAACGAGCGTCACTATCGAGGTCTGTTTTCGTGGTTTCTCCTGCCAATAGATAAAAATCCCCCAAGCGCTCATCGTTTTCAATCTTCAAGCAATCAATCCTAAGTGACAAAGCCTCTTCCTTGCGCATAATGGAATAATATAGGATATACAGATAGCAACTCATGCTGATGTTGTTCAATAAGTAAGTGAACTGATCAATAGTATATTTGTGAGTGCCACTATCAAAACCATTCGATACAGTCTTTTTCGTATATTTATCAAATAGTGCCATTAGGTCATTAGCTTTCAGATAGTCTTCAAACGTTCCGCTATCGCATACCTTATTGTTTGCACGTACATGGTTGAACGGATTGATTATTTTACTCGAAACTCCGTTTTTTTTATTCAATAGAGATATTCTAGTTATGTAGTGGTAAAGAGCTTCAAGCTTATTTTGTTGCGCTTCAAAATCATCTAACACTGTTTCAAGATGCTGAATATATATTGTCCAAATACGGTTTGGGATATAAGGAGTTTGCCCATCTGCATAATTAGGATCGAACTGTTTATATAAAATAATGTTTTTTCCATTTAAGAGCGTAAAGCCGATTTGCTCTTGATTCTTTAGTATTCTATCAAAAGTATGAACATTTTTTACAAACCGCGAGGGACTGCTACTGGCATCAAACTCGGCAATTTCCTCAATTACCTTTGGGTATCGATGTACTTCACGCGCATCAAGCTTATATTTCACACAAGTTTTAAAAATGTTTTGGAAGGTCATATACCAAGCTACAACGATCTTGTAGTTTCCAGAGAATAAATGACTATAGATTATGTAGTACATTAACTGCTTGAAGAGTGCTTTATTTGTTTCGTCAAACTCGCTGAAATGAAGTTTTCCAGCGCATCCAAAAGCACTGAAGTCCCATACGTCATCACCATATTGAGTGATAACATCGCCTTTTTGATCAATGGACATTACAAAGTCATCTTTTGGCGGATAGTCTAAGGACTTGAAGCATGGGGATGCCTCAGAAACAAATTCTATATTTGCTCTAAATTGAAGGTTTTCAACTAAATGCTGCATGCTATCCCTCGAACTTTTGTATTTTTCTAGACCAGTTTGGGTGATACTCACCTTCCTCGATCCTCATTTGTGCCTCATCAACCCACTCTTTGCGTTTTTTGTTTTTTGAGGTTTTAAACCAATTTATTTTTAAATTAGCCCAATCAATAGCGATATTAGCTGTCTTAGTTTCTTTTGTGCGGTGCGAGCTTGAGGCAATAATTTCTAGATACCTAAAGCTGTGTAAATTCCACACATAATCAAATGAATCGTCATCTCGAAAATTCAGGCACCCTATACAACCAGTAGGGTTGATACAATCCGGTTTAGGAAGATTTTTGGTGGCATCCTCGACCGGCATAGGGACACCATTACAGGGGGCGTTGAACAATGATACCGTTGGATTTCCGTGCGTTAGCGGGTCGTTCTCATCCCAAAACCGACTAATCTGAATCATAGCTCTTTGAAGGGATGGAAATTCATATGACTGCCTAAACGTCGCAACTGCGTGACCAGCATAATCCGCTGACGTTTTTTCATCAGACGCCATTCGCATTAAAAGATTCACACCTATCGAGCGAAAGCTACTGGGTGGAACCCAAGGCACTTGGTATCGCAAACATAGTCTACGGAGCTTTGAAGTGTCATCATCAGTAGTTTTCCGAAATCCTTTGCCCTTCTCCAAATACGGGAAAAGCCACTCTGAATCCGGTGCATATTCATCTAAGAAGTCAATGTACCGTTCAAAATAAGGCTTATATGGTTTAGGTATTTTGAATAAAACTTCCCCCCCTCTTCGCGCTTTAAACTCTCTAACTTCGTATTTTTCACCTAGGGGTTTGTAGTCAAATTTATACCTCTTTATCTGATAGGTAGGTGCTTGGTTTTGGATGGTCATTGCAAGAAATATCATTATCTCTGCCGACACGCGAGTATTGAAAGCCTGATAAGCTTGTGTTTGGGTGAAGTTTTTACCTATCGTTTCTTGTTTTTTTCTGCCGCCAGCAGATGTGAGATTGACCTGTAAGCAGCCTACGTTCACCAGAATGGGTAGAGAGCCTGAGGTCAATGTTGAAGGTTTGAAGCTTTGAGCAAGCTCAAAACAAAAATTAGCAAGTTCAGAGGCCTCATTAAGCTTGATTTTTTCAACACCGCGACCCAATGCTCTTCGTGATTTTGCTTTTGGCTTTAATCGGGTCTGGTTCATACTAAACTGTAAATCTTCTAAGGTACTATTCAGAAACCCAACGCACCTTGCAACACCATAATAAGCTGTACTAGCAGTGATTTGCGTTAAAGCTGTTCGTGTAAATAGATGCTCGCTGTATTTGAATAATGCTTTGCGAATATTATCAACCGTATCTAACCTCTCCCGCTTTGTGTCTGCGAAGCTAACAAAGGCTTTCAAGCTGCCGATGTTATTTCTTACCTCTCTTACTGATGCTCCTGAATCTAACAACCCTTCCGCATGGGCTTTCCAATTCTCAACCATACATATAAAGAGGTTACTCTTAATGGGTAATCGCGCTACTTCATCTAAATGGTTTGCGCGTTGGATGTTTATATTAGTGCCGCCCTCATATATACATGGTGTTAAATTCCATCTAGTGGACTTTGGGGTGTCTATTCTTCGATGCTTAATAACCAAATTAGGCAGGTTATTCGTCATTGAACACCTCGTCGTTGATGAACTGTTCAATTATTTCACCTGATTGTTTTTTAGATCCTGTAAACATGTTCCAAAGCATCTCTAAAAATGCCTCTTCAACAGGTTCTTTCTCAATAAACTTTATGTACATCCAAGTTGTTTTATCGTCCTTGTGGAGCATTGCATCTCTAACAAGCTCTATAGCGTTAAGCTGTGACTTTCCTTCCACTCTTAGGGCAGCTCGCATCAACATCGTGCCAAAGGTTGCTCTTAACTGATGAAACTTAAATCGACCAAATTGTGTATATCCCTCGTCAAAAAGTTCACTCTTTAACCTATGAAGTAAGGTGCCGAATGTTTGGTTTGTGTACCTATTCCCTCTTGATGTTAAAAATACAGTTTTTTGTAGTCCTTCTTTTGCCTTGGAGCGCCTTAATATAGCTTCAGGGGAGATAAAATAATTAGTTAACTCTGTAATTAATGCCTCAGAGAAATAAACCTCGCCTAAAACATCACCTTTGGTATCGACGCCTGTTCCGGGACCAACTTTTACCCTCATGAGTTCAGGGTAAGTGGCGTCTGGATATGCTTTTTTCAACGCGTCAATACTGAGCGTGGTCACTGTTTCATGGCGGCAACCTGTAAGAAGCGCGATTTTTATAATCAAGTACAATTCATAATTTCTATGTTTAGCTAAATAGGACATTAAAATTTTCGTACTAGATTCACTAATCGGTGTCAGTCCATCTTCTAACCGAGTACCTGTTCTAACCCTGTTGGGGATCGAAAGTTCAGAAGAAATCACACTCATGGTTCGGCTGAAGCCGACTTTATCGAAAAAAGATATGACTTTATTTTTATCGTCAAATAACTTTGAGCGCTGCTCAGCATAACCATGAACTGAAGCCCATCGATAAAATGCAACCACTGAATTCATAACTTGAGATGCTGTTGAAGGTGCTAACAACCCTTCGTCTCGACGTTCGATTAGATGGCCTCTAAATCTAAATAGGCAACGTTCAGCCTTTCTCTTGGGAAAGTGTAGCCAGTGCAACCCATGATCTTCTAGCCAGTCTGCATACTTAGTTAAATGTGACATTTCACGATGAATAGTTTTGATGTCTTTTTGCAAGTCAAGATAGCGATAAAATGCGTACTTATTGGCTTCCCGCCAAGGCTCACCATCTGATAAGAATATTTGTGGAAATTGTTCTATTGGTTTTCTATTCAGCTTAGGTACAAAACTATGCTCTGCATTTGCCGAGTGAGGCTCATATGCCATTGGTTGATAATGTATGTTTTCTAGAACTGCCATGAACATTAGCCTGTTTTTTTATACAGTTACAAGGTAGCAGGTTACCAACATTATGTCTATACATGTTAAGTTTAATAGTAACGTCTATAGCTAAGGTTGTTTACAGTGTCTAAAAATAATACCCCGTTATGGGCTAACGATATTTCGCCAGGTACAGGCTGCGACCCGCCGCCGGTAAGCGCTACAGCAGAGCTAGTATGATGTGGGCTGCGCATGTGGCGCTTTAAAAACCGCTCTACATTTAAATTTTCCCCTTTTACCGAATGAATGGAGGCTACTTCCAGAGCTTCCTGTTCAGTCATGGGGGGTAATAGGGCAAGTAACCTACTGGCTAGTAAACTTTTACCCGTGCCTTGAGGGCCTACCATCAACAGGTTATGGCTACCCGCTGCGGCAATGGTTAATGCACGCTTGGCTTGTGTTTGGCCAATAATATCATCCCAACCCATACTACTAGTAGAGGAAGAACACGAGCTAAAGGGCTGACCTTTATTGAGTTTTTTATTATTCGCTAGGTGTTCGTAAACCGATAAAAGATCAAACGCTGGGTAACGAGTGGCGTAGGATACTAACGAGGCTTCTACATCGTTAACCCCCGGAAAAACAAGGGGGGTGTCATCGTCGGCTGCTGCAATTAAAACAGGAACTAGGCCACTTACTGGCTTAATTTCACCGTTTAACCCGAGTTCGCCCACAAAGGCGATGTTGAGTACGCTAGTGTCAGGGAGATACCCTGATGCCACCAAAATACCTACTGCAATGGGTAAGTCGAAACGCCCACCATACTTAGGAATATCAGCGGGGGCTAAATTTACGGTTATACGTTTAGCGGGAAAATCGAAACCGCTGTTTATGAGCGCACTGCGCACCCGCTCTCGGGCTTCTTTTACACTGGTTTCTGCCATACCTACCAACTGGAACGCTGGTAAACCATTGGCCAAGTGAATTTCTACTGATACCTCGGGGGCTGCCACGCCCTGCCCCGCAAAGGTTTTAACTACTGCCATGCTCATACTTTGTCGCTCTTGAAGGAAGTCCCCTAAGAGGCGTACTTTAAGTGAGCATGATAAAAGCTGAAACTGTACTTAGGGCAAGAAGAAGGACTAATTTTCGTTATAGAAGACCGGCATTTCCCAGTGCCAGCGCAAAGCGCCTAGCCGCATTAATACTGTGGTTGCAAGGGCAACTGCACCGCACCACTGGGCCTCAAAGCCCAGATACATGGCGAGACCGTAGGCCATTCCCCCCACAATACAGGTCGTTGCGTAGAGTTCCCCGCCTAAGACTAATGGTACTTCTCGACATATAACATCACGTAACAAACCACCAAATACCCCTGTAATGGTGCCCATGGCAATCGCCACTGCAATGCCAGTATCGTTAGCTAATGCTTTTTCTATGCCTACCACGTTAAATAACGCTAACCCAAACGCATCAGCAATAAGCAAATAATGATAAGGAAAGCGTGGGCTTAATCGTAACCAAATAATAGGGATGAAGGCAGCAATCAGTGTGGTGTACAGGTAATCGTTATCGGCAATCCAAAATACGGGAACGTCCAGCATCATGTCGCGCAGTGTTCCACCTCCTATAGCAGTGGCACTTGCCAATACAATAACGCCAAACCCGTCCATCCTTTTTTGGTACGCCATCAGGGTGCCAGAAATAGCACACACCGCTACCCCTGCTAAATTTAACCAGTGAAACCAGTCTACCATTGTATTGCGATACCCTTTTTTATCTGACGAAAACAGCGTTTGAACCGCAAAATACTTGATTTCGGCAACGGTTTCATGCTATTTCTTTGCGCATATTAATCGTGTAACGGCCAATTCACGTTTAATTGGGGTGAAAAGCCATAGCCCTATCGTACAACCATTCATTTTAGCATTCATCCAAGGAACTGGGTGTTGCTCGTCAATTAAATCTTAAAATTCAATGGCATAAGCTCATTGTATTTATTAGATGTCCTTTGTTTTCACGACAAACGACAGTGTTTCAATGTCAGTGATAAAGCACAGATGCGTAAATTTATGTGTCCGCGCGTCGCGTATTGCATCCAGCGTATTGGGCGCTCGCGCACTGTCATGTATCATTCGTCTCGGTATTAATATTTCCGCAAAACGCGGTTCGGGCTTTACGCTCAATTTTTGAAGGATTACTCATGGCTAAGCAACCTGCCGAACATATTTGGTTTAATGGCGAATTGAAACATTGGAAAGACGCTACTGTTCACGTAATGACGCATGCTATTCATTATGGTTCGTCTGTATTTGAAGGTGTGCGCGCATATAACACGCCGGATCAAGGCACTTGTGTTTTTCGTTTAAACGATCACAACCGTCGCTTGTTCGATTCAGCGAAAATCTATCGTATGACCATTCCATACACGCTAGATCAAATTAACCAAGCTACCCTTGATATCATTCGTGAGAACAAATTGAAATCAGCGTACATTCGCCCAATCGCGTTCTACGGTGATATTGGTATGGGACTTCAAGTGCCGTTTGGTACAGAAGCTGAAGTTGCCATTGCTGCATTTGAGTGGGGCGCTTACTTAGGTGAAGAAGCCCTTAAAAATGGTGTAGATGCGGGGATTTCTTCTTGGAACCGCTTAGCAGCTAATACCATGCCGACTGGTGCAAAAGCCGGTGGTAACTACTTATCTTCACAGCTGATTTCGATGGAAGCCCGTCGTCATGGCTACGGAGAAGGTATTGCCCTTGATACAAACGGCTTCATCAGTGAAGGTGCGGGCGAAAATATTTTCGTTATTCGCGACGGCATTGTGGTTACCACACCAAAAACTGCCGCTATTCTTCCAGGCATTACTCGTGATACGTGTATCACGCTACTTAGAGACAAAGGCTACGAAGTTCGCGAAGAAAATATTCCTCGTGAAGCTATGTATCTAGCTGATGAAGTCTTCATGTGTGGTACAGCGGCAGAAGTGACGCCAGTACGCAGTGTAGATGGAATTGAAGTAGGTGCGGGCGGCCGTGGCCCAATCACCAAAGAAGTGCAAGATATGTTCTTCGGTCTTTTCAACGGTACTACTGAAGACAAATGGAACTGGTTAACACCGGTTTACAAGTAATTAATTTAGCTATTTATTAAACGGGAAGGATTTTATGCCCAAGTTACGATCTGCAACGACTACGCAAGGTAGAAATATGGCCGGCGCACGCGCTCTATGGCGTGCAACGGGAATGAAGGATTCTGATTTCGGTAAACCTATTATTGCTATTGCTAACTCTTTCACGCAGTTTGTGCCGGGGCATGTGCATCTAAAAGACATGGGTCAATTAGTGGCACGAAGCGTTGAAGCCGCCGGTGGTGTAGCAAAAGAATTTAATACTATCGCGGTAGATGATGGTATTGCTATGGGCCACAGTGGCATGCTTTACAGCTTACCTTCCCGTGAAATTATTGCTGATGCAGTAGAGTACATGGTGAACGCGCACTGCGCCGACGCCATTGTATGTATTTCAAACTGCGACAAAATTACGCCAGGAATGTTAATGGCGTCATTGCGCTTAAACGTACCTGTTGTGTTTGTATCAGGCGGTCCGATGGAAGCGGGTAAAACCAAGCTTTCTGATCAAATCATCAAACTCGACTTAGTGGATGCCATGGTAGCCGCTGCCGACGATAAAGTGAGTGACTCTGATACCGACGAAATCGAACGTTCTGCATGTCCTACCTGTGGCTCATGCTCAGGTATGTTTACTGCAAACTCAATGAACTGCTTAACGGAAGCACTCGGTTTATCGCTTCCGGGTAACGGTTCAATGCTAGCCACCCACGCTGACCGTGAAGGTTTGTTTAAAAAAGCAGGTTCGCAAATCGTAGAGCTGTGTAAACGTTACTATGGCGACGATGACGAAAGCGTCTTGCCACGTAATATTGCTAACTTCAATGCCTTTGAAAACGCCATGAGCTTAGACATTGCCATGGGTGGTTCAACTAACACCATTTTGCATTTGTTAGCAGCAGCAATGGAAGGTGAAATACCTTTCACTATGAACGACATCGATAGACTGTCACGTAAGGTTCCCCACCTTTGTAAAGTGGCACCGTCTACCCCGAAATACCATATGGAAGACGTACACCGTGCAGGTGGCGTATTAGGTATTTTAAATGAATTAAACAAAGGTGGCTTACTGCATGGTGATGCAAACCATGTATTAGGTAAGTCACTTACAGAAGTCATTGCAGACTGGGATATCACCAACCCAGACAATACCGACGCGATTAAATTTTTCCGTGCAGGCCCTGCCGGCATTCGTACTACCCAAGCATTCAGCCAAAGCTGTCGTTGGGATGAAGCAGATAGCGACCGTGAAAACGGTTGTATTCGCTCAGTTGAAAATGCCTTTAGCCAAGAAGGTGGCCTAGCCGTGTTATACGGTAATGTGGCAGAAGATGGCTGTATTGTTAAAACCGCTGGTGTTGATGAATCTATTTTGAAGTTCACCGGTACTGCACGTATTTACGAAAGCCAAGATGATGCCGTAGCCGGTATTTTGGCTGACGATGTGAAAGCAGGCGATGTGGTATTCATTCGTTACGAAGGCCCACGGGGCGGACCGGGTATGCAAGAAATGCTATACCCCACGTCATACCTGAAGTCGAAAGGCTTAGGTAAATCCTGTGCGCTCGTTACCGATGGCCGTTTCTCTGGTGGTACTAGTGGCCTATCGATTGGTCACTGCTCGCCAGAAGCTGCCAGTGGCGGTGGTATTGGTTTAGTTGAGCACGGCGATAAGATTGAAATTGATATTCCAAATCGTAGCATCAACATTGCTATTAGCGATGAAGAGCTAGCAGAGCGCCGCGCGAAAATGGAAGCCAGCGATAAGCCTTGGCGCCCTAAAGATCGCGTTCGTGAAGTATCAACATCATTGAAAACTTTTGCTGCATTGGCCACCAGTGCGGATAAAGGTGCAGTACGTGATGTATCGAAACTGGAAAATCTATGACCGTTAGCGATCACGACTATTTAAAGAAAATTCTATTAGCCCCTGTTTACGACGTAGCTGTAAGCAGTGAGCTTTCTTACATGTCGTTGTTGTCTGCCGAATTAGGCAATGAAATATTCTTAAAGCGTGAAGACCAGCAGCCGGTTAAGTCATTTAAGTTACGCGGCGCTTACAACCGAATAAGTTCGTTAAGCGAAGCACAGCTTAATGCCGGCGTTATCGGTGCTTCAGCTGGTAATCATGCACAAGGTTTGGCGTACAGCGCTAGGCGCAAGGGCATTCAGGCAACTATTGTGATGCCTGAAACGACCCCTGACATCAAAGTGGATGCAGTACGTCGTTTTGGCGGCGACCATGTAAACGTTGTCCTGCATGGCACGAGTTTCGATCAAGCCAGCGGCCACGCGAAAGCGCTTTGTGCAGAACATGGTTATACCTTTGTGCCGCCCTTCGATGACCCTGACGTAATCGCGGGTCAAGGAACGGTTGCTCGTGAACTGCTAGAGCAAAACCCTAACCTGGATATTTTGTTTGTTGCGGTAGGTGGTGGCGGTTTAGCGGCCGGTATTGCGGTTTACTTAAAGCAATTAAAGCCAGAGATTAAAATTGTTGCCGTTGAATCGGAAGAGTCTGCCTGTTTTGCCTTGGCGCAAAAAGAAGGTGCACCTGCTGCACTTGAAAACGTAGGCATTTTTGCCGATGGCGTTGCCGTTAAGGTCATGGGTCAGGAAACCTTTAGGCTGTGTAATCGCTTGATTGATGAAACCATGACGGTAACCAACGATGAAATATGCGGTGCCATTAAAGATATTTTTGATGACACCCGTGTTATTGCTGAGCCTGCTGGTGCCTTGTCTGTGGCTGCTATTCGAAAGTATGCCAAGCAGCACGACCTTACCGGCAAGAAGCTAGGCGGCATTTTATGCGGCGCTAATATTAACTTTCATACTTTGCGTTATGTGTCTGAACGCTGTGAACTGGGCGAGCAAAAAGAAGCCGTATTTGCAGTGAAAATACCTGAGCGCAAAGGGGCATTTAAGCAGTTTTGTGAATGTGTTGGCGCAAAAGCGATTACTGAATTTAATTATCGTTATGCTAATGACGACGAAGCCCATATTTTCGTTGGGGTTAAATTAAAAGGCGGCCAGCAAGAGTTCTTAAGCCTGCAAAGCGACTTAGAAGCTAAAGGCTACCAATGCTTTAACTTAACCAATAACGAATTAGCCAAACTACACGTTCGTCACATGGTAGGGGGAAGACCTCCGGCGATATTGAACGAGCAAGTGTTCAGTTTTGAATTTCCAGAGCGCCCTGGCGCATTGCTAACCTTCTTAAACACCTTGGGTGAATCGTGGAACATTACCTTGTTCCATTACCGTAACCACGGTGCGGCAGAAGGCTTAGTGTTAGTTGGGTTTGATATTGCGCCAGAAAGCCGAGACGCTTTCAATGAGCATGTTATCGAACTTGGCTACAAAGTAGATGAAGTAACACAAGATCCTGCCTATAAGTTCTTCTTGTCACAACCATCTAAGTAAAGAGCAAACCGTTTTCGCTTTACCTCGCTTCAAGTTAAGCACGGCTTACCTTGGGGCGAGGTAAAGCGTATTCCAAATCAATAAAAAAGCCGAAGCGTTGTATTTCAACGTTTCGGCTTTTTTGTGGCATCGATAACAGTCTCTTCAGTGTGCAGCGCTGTAACTAGTAACTAGCTGCAAACACACTGACGAAGTATAGGCTAGTTATGCAATACCACGTTCTCTAAATGTTGGGTCATTTCAGGCCATACTAGCGCCATCACGTCTTCCCGAAGTGCTTCACACTCTTCAGAGTATTTCAGGCTGCCATCTTCTGTAGAGTCTAACCAATGGTTATCTTTTAAGGCGCTGATAAAGCTAGAAAGTACGTTCTTATCGTAAAACTCAGGTGAGCTTAGCCCATAAAGGGTAGATAAGCGTTCCGCCACTTGGCGGCTAGTGCGTTCAAGTGCGCCGCGACTAATCACTTTCTCTTTGTCTAAAATAGTCAGTACTACCGCATAACGCTGCAAGGTTTCTTGCATACAACGGCTTAACAACCATGCTGAATGAAATTGTTTTTGCTGAGCATCAGGTGGAAGTAAATCACCCTCTTTAATGCGCAGTAAGCCTTGGTCAACTAATGCATCGATAAGTGCATCTGTGTGTGCAAGGGCTTCATCTTGAGACAAGTGTAAAAATAGCTCACGCTGAAGTAGTGGGTATAACGCAGCAATTAACTGGAATACTGTGGCTTTACTTGTGCCTTTATGAGCAAATACACAGGCCATAATTAAGCCCGGCAACGCGAATAAGTGCAAAATATTATTGCGATAGTAGGTGAGGTAAACCGCTGACTTAGGTTTGGGGCTAATTAATCGACCATAATCGTCTTCCTCAACCACAAACTTGCCAAGCTTTAAGGTATCGTCGAACAATTCCTTCGCGCTGGCATCAGGGATGGTGGCATCGGCACTGAAAGGCACGTTTTTAAACAAACTGATAAAGTCGCCCATGGCTTGTTTAAGCTCAGACTCACTCATAGTTTGTGTTTTTGATGACAGTAAACACAGCGATGTTAACGCCATGCCATTAACCGCTGCTGCGCGATTAATACGTGTCATAACATTATTGGCCAACTCGTTTACCGCCGGCGTTAGCCAAGCGGGTTTTTTCTCTGGCTCGGCATCACGGCAATCGCGCCAGTTTGGCACATGGGTTTCTAAAAATTGATTTAGCTGAATAGGCTCACCAAAGTTTACATAACCATGACCGTAGTTTTTAAGCTTGCGAATAGCCGAGAACACTTGCCAGTTAGATTCTTTTT
>TARA_R110002051_G_scaffold56554_1_pt1 | contig 24032 bp, 27 predicted proteins | sample TARA_R110002051 | Tara Oceans TARA_R110002051 (sample SAMEA4397023) | marine metagenome | biome: Polar Biome; feature: [MES] marine water layer (ENVO:01000295) within the mesopelagic zone...; material: water (ENVO:00002006), including particulate matter (ENVO:01000060) such as......
TGGTGAAGATTATGTAGAAATGAAACAATGGAAGTACACAAAGCCAATGGCCGTAATTTTGTGTATTATTACAGTTGTAATTTATGTCCTACTTGGCACAAGTTAAAACTGTTTTCTATAGGTAGATTCTTAATCAGAGTTTAGGTTATAGTAATTATTGTATTACTGAGATAAAGTATTGAACACCTTTAAAAGTGAAGATTATATAGTATCTCGAGAAATAGAAGCTCCTTTTATCCTGAAACATAGTACAGGTAATTGGCCTAAAAAAGATGAAATGGATGTGTCCATTAATTATGTGGATTATTATTTCTTGGAGCTAAAACTTAGAAAATGAAAGTAAATTATAGATAATTTAAGCAATTAATCTATTGACTGTAGTTGATATTTATCTGAGAATATTTTAGTGAACTGCGCTCCAAAAAATAATATTAAACTGGTATAGGATACCCAAAGCATAACAAGGATAATTGACCCTGCTGCGCCATAAGTTGAACCAGGTTCAGCTTGTGCAAAGTAGAAAGCTAATAGATATTTACCAATAACAAAAAGTAGAGCGGTTAAGGCTGCGCCGGATTTAACGGCTTTCCATCTTACATGTGTACTAGGAAGGTATTTGAACATTGCCGCAAATAATAAGTATATGAATCCGAGTGATATTAAAATATCAAAAACATATGCTAGCTCTAAAAACCCATCTGGTAAAAAAGTATTGATTCTCCTGGAAAATGCTGATAATGCAGAGGTTAGAACAAAGCTAATTAATAATAGAAATCCAAAAATAAGTATAAAACCAAAACTCTTTAATCTACCGAATAAATTTGCTAAAATATCATTGGAGAATTTTGGACTTGTTTCCCAAATTTCATCAAATACATTTTGTAGCTGATAAAATACACCTGTAGCTCCATAAAGCAAAGTACCTATACCTAAAATTGTTGCTATTAGGGAGGTTGAAGAATTACCCTTTCTAGTCATTATATCTTTAACATACATTGCCGTATCTGTTCCAAATGCACTAGATATTTCACTGGTTAATTGACCTTGTACAATTTCTCTCCCCCATACCGCACCAACTAAGTCTAAAACTAAAATTAACATCGCTGGTAGAGAAAGTATGGCATAGTAGGCAACTACTGCACTCAATTTAAAAGGGTCCTTACTTAGCCAACAAGTAAAGGTATCTTTAAGTAGTGCTGGAAGATGTGATATTTTAAATTTAACACTATTTAGTTTCATATATTATTGCTCAATTTTTTAAATAATAATTAATTACTATTCCAATAGTGGTGTTAAATCAATATAAGTAAAACCAACTAGGCCTAAATGTTCTTCTTGTATTTCTCCTTTTCTTATGTGTGTCCAATCTACTATATCATCAATAGATTCGGGTTTATACTTCTCCAATAATGCGTCGGAAATAAGAATGTATTCGTTAATCTCAATATTATTTTTTAGTAAACGATGTGCGGTAATAACATCTTCCCCAATTAACTTAATTTGTTTTCCTATTTGTACAAGACCTATTTCTTTACTATAATGAAGTATAATTTTTAGACCTAGCACTTTTGGGATTTTTGATGCGCCATTTTTTCCTTTATGCTTTATTTTTAGCTGTTCTAATTGCTTATAGAACTCAGAATAAAAGTATCTACATTGAGCTATTAAATCTCCTAACTTTGGTAATTTTCCATTGTGATAAAATAATACAGCATCTCCTTCAATTTCAGAAACTTTGAATCCTAAATCATTAGAGTAAATAATTTTGTTTAATAATGAGGGTATAACTCTTGAAGCCAAGTCAAAATCGAAATCGCTCATAAAGCTGGTAAATCCGCTAATATCTGGGATGCATACCATGGTGGATTTTCCTTTCATAAGTTCTGTTTTCTAATTCTTGTGAAGTTTATATTATTCACTAGAATTGATACTATTTTATTTAACGAATATCTTGAGGTTTACTATTCTTGCCTATAAATATTGCTCTGAAGAGCAAAGAAATAAGGGCGATGTAACAAATATACATTTATACCACCAGTAAGGTTTTCAAGAATTAGCGCAATACATAATTTAATTAGCACAAAACAATAACGGGTAGTTTGTAGTCATAAATACTAGAAACTTTATATGATTATTAAATAGAATTTGGTAGCGTAGATTTTACCAAATACTAATGCAATAAATTGTAAAAAGGAAAATGAAAAAGTCGCATGAAAAGCTTTTGGGTTAACGACAATCCTATAATTTATTTAAAATAAATTGTGTATTAGTGTTTAAGTTGTAGACTAAGAAAAAACTAATTATATGGGTTACATTACTACGATAGTTTTCTTATAGTAACGGGCTAAACAACTTAGAGTACCCTTCTTTCATTTTCTCGAAATAGGAACGTTTTTTGAACTTCTTTAAATCCAATCTTATATCGGTTGCACAATGGGAATTAAATTCTTTTACGACTTCCTTTGCAATATTTTCATCATAAATTAGGGCATTGGTTTCAAAATTATGCTCAAAACTACGAACATCAAAATTTCCTGAACCGACGGATACCAATTCATCATCTATAATTATGGCTTTACTATGAGAGAAATCTTCGCGCAAATATATATGTACTCCTGCTTCCATTAACCCCTCAAAATTGGCATACATGCTATATTTAGCAATTTTAGAATCTGACTTTTTAGGTAACAATAAATTTACTTCTGTTCCACCAAGAGAAGCCATAACCAAGGCGTTATAAACACTAGACCCTGGAATAAAGTAAGGGTTTGCTATACAAATTCTTTTACGTGCTAGGGCAATCATGCTTAGGTATTGATACATAATAGTAGGCTGCTTAGAATCTGGCCCACTTGTAACTATCTGAACTTTTGAATTTCCACATACTTCAATCTGTGGTAAATACGTTTCTGAAGGCAGTACTTTTTGCCCACTTGCAAAATGATAATCTTTAATAAATACGCGATGTAGGCTGTCAACCGCAGGGCCTTTAATTCTTAAATGAATGTCTGACCAAATGCCTAACTCGGTATCTGATCCAATATACTTATCGGAAATATTAACACCACCGACAAAACCAATAACTCCATCAATAATTACTATTTTTCTGTGGTTTCTATAATTTAGTGTGTACATAAAATTACCAAATCGTAACGGCATGGTCGGAAAAGCCTTTACACCAACACCCTTTAGTCGTTTTCTAAGTTTTCCTGAAAAACTGAAACTTCCGACAGAGTCATAAAGCACCCGTACTTCTATACCTTCTTTAACTTTGTCAGCCAGTAACTCAATAAGCTTATCTAATATGGTTCCGTTCGCTAGTATATAGTATTGAATATGTATAAACTTCTTAGCCGTTTTAATGGCTGAAAATATAGAGTCAAAACTTTGTACGCCAGACTGGTATATTTCTACATCATTACCATTGTAAGCAGAAACAGAGGTACTCTTTGTTATAATTGTTGATAATCTTGTAAGGGTATCCGATGAGAATTCTACTGTTGGATTAGTGATTTTTGATTGTGAATATTTTTCATCATACAATTGTCTAATACTATTTTTTTTGAGTTTGTAGAATTTAAATTTTCTTCTATTGACACCAAATAAGTAATAAATTAATGGTCCAATTAATGGTAGCACTAGTATAGTAAGTATCCAGCCAAAAGAACGCGATGCTCTTCTTCCATTTACAAGTACACTTAAAATAGCCCATATGCTTACTGCTGCGTAACTAATTAGAAAAATTCTTTTCATAGGGCTCTAAAAACTTTGTTGGATATCAAAAACAAAGATACAAGTTAGATAAAATAGTATTTCATTAGTATACTCGTTGATTGCAGTTCTATGTAATGATTTTTAATGTCATTCGGGTATCGAATTAATTTAATATCGAATACAGTTCATTTGCTATAGCTATAAATCGGATTTTAACATAAATCAATTTTATAATTGAGGAAGTCAATTTATATAAATGCTCTTTAATGAATATTCGTAATACGACAAGAAAAAAAGTAATACTCGTTTTTATTGGTCTGGCCCTACTTATTTATGTGGCATTTTATTTTATTGAGTCCTATATTGAAACTAGAATAGACAATTTTTTATCGTCTGAATTACCAAAGAATATAGATCTACAATACGTTGATTTAGAGTTTAGTTTTTTAAATAGTAACCTAACTTTAAGTACTATTTCTGCTAAAAATTTTCAAGATTCAAAAACCATAATATTTAATATAGATAGGTTAGGAGTATTAGGTTTTAATTACTGGCAATTTCTTTTCAATAAAAAAATTAGCATTGATAGTATTGTTTTAGAAAAGCCAAAATTAGATTATAGTATTGATGAAAGTTTTGTGAAAACCAATTTAAAAAACGAGCAATCTTCAAGTTTTGACAAACAGGTGTTAATAGATGAAATTCTTATTAAAAACGGTAGTTTATTAGTTAAAGAAAAAAAGTCGGATAGTATTCAAATTAGCATAAATAATTTTGACTTTTCATTAGAGAATTTTCAATTAGATTCAATTTCGATACAAAATAAAATTCCCTTTAATTACGAAGATTATAAACTTGCTTCGCAGGATATGTACATAGACCTAGGATTATATGAAACGTTGACAATAGATAGCTTATCAATATCTGAAGAGCTATTGAAGATTAGGCAGTTGAACATGAATTCTAAATATAGTAGAAGGGACCTTTCTACAGTAATAAAAAAGGAACGTGATCATATTAGTTTAACCATAAAACAAGTAGTCTTTAATCATTTTGATTTTGGTTTTGAAGAAGGTCAATTTTATTTTAATGCAAAGTCCAGTAAAATTGAATACCCAAAAGCAGCAATTTTTAGAGATAAATTAGTGAATGATGATTTATCCCAAAAAGCATTATATAGTAAAATTCTAAGGGAGCTGCCTATTGGTATTTCAATTCCGGAAATTGAAATAATTAATGGGCAATTAACGTATGAAGAATTAGTTGATAAAAACACAAAAGCGGGTCTTCTTTTTTTTAATGAAATTGATGCTAAAATTCAAAATTTATCCAATAATGAAGATGATAAAAATGAAACTACAATTGAAGCTAACGCATTATTTATGCAAGATTCTCGAATGACATTAAAATGGAGTTTTGATGTTAATAATTCAGAAGATTTGTTTTTGGCTTCAGGGACTTTTGAAAATTTTGACACCCAAACTTTAAATCAATTTCTAGAATCTAATGCTAGTTTAAGGGCTAAGGGTCATGTAAATCAGCTTTTTTTTACAATAAGTGGTAATCCATTAAATTCAAAAGGAGATATGAAAATGAAGTATGAAAATTTTGAATTTTTTATTTTAAAAAGGAACAGACTTGGTATTAATAAATTTCTCACAGCCATAGGTAATATTTTTATAAAGAAAGATTCTAAAACTGATGAACAAGGGTATCGTTATGGGAAAATAGAGGTAGAACGAGACCCGACTAAATCTTTTTTTAACTACTTGTGGTTAAACGTCCGCAGTGGTATAGGTAATACATTAACCGGAAATGGTAAAAAGGAATGATTAAAAAAATAATGAAAAATAATACCAAAAGAGCTGGCTTGAGAAAAAAGCGATATGTATTTCCAATACTTATAATTATCTTTTTATTGGTGGCAAGGCTGTTATTACCTTATGTGGTTAAAAATTATGTAAATGGAGTATTGGCAGATATTCCTGGTTATTACGGTCAGGTGGGCGATATTGATATTTCCTTATTTAGAGGTGCTTACGTTATAAATAATCTTTTTTTAAATAAAACAGATGCTGGATCGGAAGTTCCATTTATATCCGTAGAAAAAACAGATATCTCAGTAGCTTGGAAAGCACTTTTTAAGGGTAAAGTGGTAAGCGAAATAGAAATGATAAAACCACAAATAATTTATGTATTTGAAGATCAACAGCAAGATGAAATAGAAAATACAGATATAGATGATTGGTCAAAAGCACTAACTAATTTGGTGCCTATTGAAATTAATAATTTAAAGATTATAAATGGAAAAGCAGCTTTCGTTCAGCTTGCTGCCGATCCAAACATTGATTTGAATTTAAATAATATTAATATGGAAGCCTCAAATCTAAGAAATGTTGTGCGAGATGAAAAAGAATTGCCCTCAACTATAAGTGCAACAGCTTCGTCAATAGGCGATGGTAAGGTTAAGTTAGAAGGAAAAATGGACTTGGTTAAAGAAATTCCAGATATGGATATCTCCTTTTCACTGGAAAAAGCCAATATAGTTTCGTTCAATAATTTTACAAACCACTATGCTGGTATTGATTTTTCTTCCGGTGAATTTAATTTATATAGCGAAATAGCTATAGCTAACGGATTTCTTACTGGTTACTTAAAACCGCTTTTAAAAGATTCAAAACTTATTGGTAAAGAAGATAATTTCTTTGAGAAGCTATGGGAAGGTTTTGTAGGCTTTTTTAAATTCATTTTAAAAAACCAAAAGAATAATACGTTAGCTACAAAAGTTCCTATTGAAGGTGACTTAAATAAGGTTGAAGGCAAAATTTGGACTACCATTTTCAATGTCTTTAAAAATGCTTGGATTTCTGCATATACAGGGACCGTGGACGATGAAGTAAATTATGAAGATGCTGAACAGCGCGGTGAAAGAAAAAAGAAGAATTAATATATAAACTAAAACATATGGGAGTAATAGCTAAGAATGATAGAAAAATTATATTTTATTACCACTCCGAAAGTTCATTGGCAAAGCAAACACTAGCTTATATAACATCTTCGGAAAATAATATTTTAAGCATAGATATTTCAAAAACGAAGGTTACAGGCACACAGTGGGCTGAAATTGCTAATGGGTTGAAAATAAACATTTCGGACTTAATTGATACAAACCACCCAGATTTCATAAACATTTATGGTAAAGAGCCCATAGAAATGGAAGAACACGATTGGTTAAAAATATTAGAAAAAAAACCAAATGTGTTGACTTATCCTATAATTATAAAAGGCAATAGGTACATTCAATTAAAATCCCCTTCAAACTTTTTAAAACATATAAAAAGTTTTGATGATACTATTTAGTTTTTTTAAAATCAATAAACTTTTCTTTTAAAGCAATTATTTATGTAATTCCCTCTTATTTTAGAGCTAATAATAAAAGAAGATTTTTTAATCTAACCATTATAATTAACAAGCTATGAATGTATTTTTTTTAGTTTTCAATGGTATGATGAAAACAGGCAGTTATCATAACTAAAAATTAGTATTTATAGTTATTATAAGGACCTAGAGGTAGAAGAACGAATTACATATTTGAGTTATGAAAACTGCAAAACCTTTTATTTTTCTGGTGGATGATGATTACGATGATCGCCAATTGTTTTCCGAAGCTCTTGAAGCTATTAAAATGGATTATAGAATTACAACATTTACCAATGGTGTTGACTTAATGGCAAATTTAATAGACAGTTCTACGGAATTACCTAATTATATATTTTTAGATTTAAATATGCCATTAATGAATGGTGAGGAGTGCTTAGATGATATTAGAGGGGAACTAAATTTCACGAATATTCGCGTTGTAATTTATTCCGGATATTATGATGAAATAGAAGTGAATCGTTTATTGGAGAAAGGAGCAGACCAGTATTTACAAAAACCTAAATCTTTTAAAGAATTAAAAACGCAAATAAATAATTGTTTTATATCTTAAAATAAAAACTACTAAGTATTGTTTTTATAATCCTTTCATGCATTTGAATAAAAGTGCTTAACTACCTGTTTTAAACATTATTCAGTAGTACTATATTGATTAGGTTGCATTATAAAAAGGAGGTAAATTAAAAAATTTCAATTTGTTTTTAAGCTGTTAAATTAGTTCCGTGAGTAAAACCATTGATATTTGAACTTGCCACTCAATTTTTTTCACCCCGTATTATATTTTAAGGCGTTAATTCCTATCAGTTTTTAAAATAATTATGAAAATCTATTTTAGAATCATTTTACTATTATTTATGACGACAACATCGGCTTATTCGCAGTATGTTATTCCAGAATCTATTAAGGACGAAGTTAAAATTGCCTTAGCGTTTTATCCAAATATTCTTAATAATCCTATAGAGTTTAAATTTCAGAAAAACATTAAAAAGTCAACTATGCTTGCACAACCTAATTTTTGGAGTTTGTTCAAGGCTAAAAAAAACAGAAAGTATAAAGTATTAATAAGTGAAAAAATTGTTATAGCTGGTAATGCTTTTGCCACTAAGGATATTCCGAAAGAAGTAATGATAGGATGGATTGGGCACGAACTTGGGCACATTATTGATTATAAAAATAGAAGCAGTTTAAATTTAATTTGGTTTGGCATCAAATATACTTTTTCTGATAATTATATAAAGGAGGCAGAACGTGCTGCGGACACACATGCGGTAAACTATGGTATGGAGAATTATATATTGGCAACTAAGAATTTTATACTAAATAACGCTGATATCGATGAGTCTTATAAATCAAGAATTCGAAAATATTATTTGTCCCCAGAGGAAATTATGGTGCTTATAAACGAAAGAGATAAAATTGAAAAAAGTAACGATAGTTAAATTATAGATGGTTTTGAGCAAATTTTTCCCATTCATAAAACTTGTCTTCACCCATTACTCGTTCCATTTTTACTTGTCCGCCTTTCTTTTTATTCGTTCCATTCCATTCATGAAATACTGAGGGTGGTATGGTTTTTACCTTGACACCTTTTAGTGCTTTAGAACGTGCAACTTTATAATTTTTGTTTGCACTTTTTAAATGCGCATCCAGCTCATTAGCGAGCTTTAAATTATCTTTTTTATTTTCAGTACCTAAATACCAACAATGGTAAAATTCGTTATCAATTCGTTTTGCACATAAAGTATATTCTGGAATTTTAATGTCGAACTTCAATTCTAAATGTTGTACGGCGTCATCCAATTTATTTACGGAAAGTTGCGAACCTACCGTGTTTAGGAAAAACTTGGTTCTACCTGTAATTTTAATCTCTGCTTTTGCTACATCTGTAAACTCAATGGTATCGCCAATAAGGTAACGCCAGGCTCCTGAAACCGTACTAATAATCAGTATATAATCTTGGCCAGTTTCAACTTCTTCTAATGACAGTGAAGGTGCATTGTTTACTATTGAACCATCTTCATTGATATACTCTGGCTTAAACGGTACAAATTCAAAATAGATTCCACCATCTGTAACTAATTGCATGGCATCGGTTTCTGGTCTGGCTTGAAAAGCTATAAATCCTTCAGAGGCCAAATAGGTATCAATAACAATTACTGAATTTCCCAATAGCGAATTAAAACTTTTTTCATAGGGTCCAAAAGCTACGCCACCTGAAGTATATACTTGAAAATTTGGCCATATTTCATGGATATGATTGAGGTTGTGATAAGAAATTACCTTTTGCAGCATTAGTTCCATCCATGAAGGGATTCCACTTAATGCTCCTATATCCCAATTAGGTGCTTCTTCTGCAATTTTTTGAACACGCTCATCCCAATCATCAATTTGAGCAATTTCTTCTCCAGGTTTATAATAGCCTTGAAACCATGTAGGGATGTTGCTTGCACTTATACCACTTATTTCGCCCTCTTTATGACCATCTTTTGTATTTAAATCTGTAGAACTTCCTAGCATTAAAATACCTTTTTCAAAGAAGTCTACTGGGAGCTCAAAGTTACTTAAGGCATAAACTTGTTTAATTCCAGCATCGCGTATGGCGTCGAGCATATCATTTGTTACAGGAATTTTTTTGCTTGTCTTGCCAGTAGTTCCAGAACTTAATGCAAAATAACCTGGACTACCTGGCCATGTTACATTGGATTCACCATCATGTAATTTTGCCCACCATTCCTCATTAATTTTATTATAATCATAAAAAGGAACCGAGTCTTTGAACAATTTTAAAGGTTGCTTAGAAGACAAAATGGTTTCAAAATTATAATGTTTGCCAAAAGCTGTATCTTTTGCTGTACTTAATAAATGTTCAAATACTTTTTTCTGTGCTTCAACAGGGTTTGTGTCCGGTGCCAGTTTATCTCTTAAATCTAAAAAACCTTTGATTACACGACCAAGTATTGCCATCTCTTTTTTTGCTAAAATATTTAAAAAGATAAGGTAGTTTGTACTATATCGAATCTAAAATTATCTGATTAAGCTAGGCTTTTCTTTAAACACAGAATAAGGTGTTGGGCAAAACAATTACTACTGTGAAATGGAGTTCTTGTCTAAAAAGCTTCTAACTGTGCTCCAGAACATTAAAAGTGGACTTGTTGAGGTTGTTGAAAATTGAGCTAATAGCTTCATATTATTTAAAAACCCTTTTTCCTCCTTGTTGGTGTTATTCATTATTGAAGGGTGGTAAAAAGCCATATTCCAATCGCTAAAATATCTTTTAGAAACTTTTCCTTCCCAAAGTGTTTTAACAGATTGATGTCTCTTAACATATTTAATTTTTCCATACAATTCTTGGACATCCTTCTTTTCTCCTTCTAAAATTTGTACAAATTTATGATCGTAATACACAAGACAACCTGTAATTTTTTTTTTGGCATTTGTAGTTCTGGATTCTGCCAAAATTTCATCTAAGTTATTAGCAGTCATGGCGGTTGATTCTTTAGATATATAGGTTAGTTGGTACATTTTTATACTTATGGGCATAAGGTAATGAAAATGTTTTTTCTGCCGTTACTATTTTTAGTTATGTAGTCAATTAAAAAATCAACAAGCCCTTAACTTTAACCATCTAAAAAAAAAGACTATGAAAACGTTAGAAGATTTATTTGAACATCAATTAAAAGATTTATATAGTGCAGAAAACCAACTTATAGAAGCATTACCTAAAATGGCTGAAAAAGCAACCGATACAGATTTGAAAGCTGTTTTTAAGAATCATTACCATGAGACTATGGAACAAAAGAGTCGGCTAGAAACTATTTGTAGAGAACTTAATATTACACCAAACGGAGAAAAATGCAAAGCAATGGAAGGTCTAATTAAAGAAACAAGAAATTTCATTTCTGAAGCTTCTACCGAAGAAGTTATGGATGCCGGTTTAATTGCCGAAGCACAACGTGTAGAACACTATGAAATTTCTGGTTATGGAACGGCGGTACGCTTTGCAAAAGAGCTAGGACATAGAGATATTGCCAAAAGGCTGCAAGTTACTCTAGATGAAGTATATGAGGCTGATAATAAACTAGATAAAATTGCTGAAAATAGATTAAACAAGAAGGCAATTGGTTAAGCTTTAGGAACAGGAAATTGTTGATTATAGTTTTTTTACTCAATAAATGACCACCTCGGATATGGGTTAATATAATTAGTTTTAAGTAACTTAAGAATATTCAAAATTAAAAACCGACCTATAGAGATCGGTTTTTGATATTGCAACTAATAAAAAGTAACATAATACTTTAAATGTAATGTTTAGATGGCCATTGCCATTTGTTTGGCTTTATACTGCTTTGGACTACAGTTATATTTTGATTTAAAGATTTTAGAGAAATAACTTCTACTTGTAAACCCAATACTATACACAACTTCTGAAATATTAAGATCTGTATTTTTTATTAGATTTTCCGCTTTTCGAACCCTTACTTCTCTTATATAATCTATAACCGTTCTACCATGCATAAGTTTAAATCCTTCTTGTAATTTAGATGGCGATAAACCACCCTTGCGGCATAGTTCTGTTACTGTAAGATTTCTTTCCGGATAGTTATTAATAAATTGAGAAAGTTCTTTTATGGAAGTCATTTCCCAAGTACTTAAAGTTCCTGTTTTTTGGTTAGCGTTTTTCATGTCCTCCAAATGTTGCTCTATTTCTAAAGCAAGAATCATTTGCACCAAACTTTCGATCATTAAACTCCTAACAATGCCCTTTTGGTTTATAGCGGCCAATTGCTCAATTTTTTCTGCAATTTTTAGATTATATGAACCTATGTAAATATAATTTTCAGGAACATTTTCTTCCAAATACAAATTTTGTAGTTTATAATTTAATGTCTTTGTATCTGTTTCTTTCTGAACAGGATTGACAACAATTAAAGTTATTTTTATATCAACATTTTTCTGAAAGTAAATTACATTGTCCTGTAATGATTTACTAGTTAAAATTCCAGTTTGAAAATTTTCTAAAACTCTTTTTTCATTACCTAGACCAAAACTATGTGCTACCTTTCCTTTTGCACAATAGGCAAAACATATTGGTGTTTCTTCGTTAGTTTCTGTTACAAGTTGGAAGTCTTCTGAAAAGGTCATATCAAATTCTAAATAAGAGATGCCACTGTTAAAAGTCATTCCTTTAATTATGCCTTGACCCATTTGATTGTCAATTTCTAAAATATATTCTTTAGCATCCTTTTGCATTTCGCCTCCGAAGTTTCCTTCAAGTTGCTGAAATATATTTTTAATCTTTGCTGATTTTAATGATAATGTTTTCATAAGTTCTGTTGCTTTTAATGATTATTTACGCTCATAAAGCTTGCTAAAACTTTATGTTGTAAATATCCTCATAGCCAAGAGCTTTCCTCTTACACAACTTTTGGTTTCTGTTATATAACTTTTTGTTTTACATGAAAAAGCTGTTAAAAAAAACTTAAGAGCATTAATTTTATGAGTTATACTAAATTAAAAACCTGCATTTGTTAAGATTAATAAACATTTTTTTAATTGCAATACATTAGGCCGGTAAGTAAATTATAAATGCAGTTCCTTTTCCTAATTTACTTGTGGCATGAATATTACCGTGGTGGTTTTCTATAATTTTTTTACAAATTGCAAGTCCTATTCCTGTTCCAGAATATTCATTTTTTTGATGCAACCGCTGAAAAACTTCAAATATTTTTCCTGCATTTTCTTCGGCAAAGCCAATACCGTTATCCACAATTGTTATTTTATAATAATGTTTGCTTGTTTTAAAAAAGTTTTCCGGAATTTGTTCTCTACGTACTTTTTCAGACTTTAAATCTATTTTAGGTATTAAAGATTCATTACGATATTTAAGGGCATTAGAAATTAAATTGTTTAGCAATTGTTCTAATTGGAAAAATATGCCTTTTACTACAGGTAAATTTTCTGATACTATTTCGGCCTTCGTTTCGGTAACCCGTTCAGCTAGCTCCTCTTTAACTTTTTGCAGTACCTGGTTTAAATCTACTTTTGCAAAATTTTCGTGATTGCTGTCAATACGGGAATAGGATAGTAAATTAAGAATTAAAGATTGCATACGTTGTGCAGCTGTTGTAACCTTGGAAAAATACTCTTGTCCCTTTTCGGAAAGCTTATCACCTTCTTTATCTTCAATTCGCGAAAGAAACATTTGAATTTTCCTTAGTGGTTCTTGGAGGTCATGACTAGCAACACGATTAAAGGATTCTAATTCTATATTACTACGTTTTAATTCTAAATTTCGTAAACGAAGTTTTTCATCTGCCCTTACCTTTTTAGAAATATTTTGCACAACTCCAACAGAGGTTGGCCTGCCATTTTTTTCTAAATATTGACCATTTAGCTGAAGATGTTTTACTTTTCCGGTTTTTGAAATAATTCGATATTTATTAATACTGGACTTTCCTTCTTCTTTGGTCTCTTTACCCAATGTATTATAATCTTCAAGATCGTCTGGATGTACAAATTGCTTATAACTATCATAAGTAATTTTAAAGGACTTAGGTTCATGTCCTAATATGCGATAAAAGTTGTCCGAGAGTATGGCTTCACCATTATCCAGGTACCAAATATAACTTCCAAGACCTGCAACTTCTTCTGCATCAATAAAAATAGAATTCTGTACCTTCAACTCTTCATTTAATTTTTGAAGTTCCTTAAAAGCAATCATTTCGGCAGTAATGTCTTGGACAACACCAATTAGTACTTCTTTACCTTTGTTCTTAATAAATTTACCGTTGACTTTTAGATATATAATATTTCCTGTTTTAGTAAATACCCTATAGGTGTGTTCTGGCGGCTGTCGCGTTTCAACCACCACTTTCATTACTGCTTCATAAGAAGCAAGGTCGTCTGGATGAATGCGTTCAACATAGTCTTTAAAAGAAGGTTTAAATTCTTTTGGGTTATATCCTAATATATGATAAAAATTATCAGAAATTTCAGCGGTATCTGTTTCAATATGCCAAGTGTAACTTCCTATCCTTGCCATTCTTTTTGCTTCTACCATAATAGAATTTTGCAGTACTAATTCCTCATTTAAGGCAAGAACTTTTTCATGTGCCTTATTCTCTTCGGTATCATTTCTTACTACTTCTAAAATTCCTTTGTCCATTGGTTTAATAATGGAATGAAACCAAAACTTTTCACGATTAATAGCAACCTGACGCTCAAAATTTATTGTTTCACCTTGTTTAAAACTGCTAATCATTTGTTCTAATTCTCCATTAAGTAATAAAAATGGAAAAATAATTGAAACGGGTTTGCCAATTATTTCCTCTGGGTTTAAACCCAAATAGTCGCGGTTACATTCATTGGCAAATACTATTTTAAAGTCTACAACTTCATTTAAATCATTATAAATAGGTTCGTAATAGTTCATGATATTATCTGTACTCTGAACTATATTTCGAAGTAACAATTGTGATGATTGTAATTGATCTTTGTCCCTTCTAATTTTTAAAAATGCTATTATAAAAACTGCTAATGAAAAAAATGCTAGCAGTAACGATGTTAATGGCGTTAGGTTTGTTTGCCACTTATAAGTTGTTAAGCGTTCTTGTAAAAGCTCTTCTTTTTTGGAAACCATTTGCTCTTTTAAATTTCGTACCTTTTTTAAAAGCGAAGCAGTTGTTTTAACGTTTGCTATAACGATCGAGTCCGATTCTGAAGCTCCAACTTTACCATGTAGGGAAATTAAAGTGGCATGTAGTTGATCTTTTAAAACAGAAACTGAATCTAAAATTAGTTGTTGTTTTGGTGTGTTTTCTGTTAGAGTATAAAGTCTGCTGAATGCTTGATCACTTTCTAGCTTATAGTCAATATATGAATCTTTAAAAGTCGAGTCCTTTAATATTACTGATCTAAATTCAGCGGACTCCATTAAACTATATTGCGAAAAAAGATTGTTTATTTCCTTATCTACCATTAATGATTGAGAAACCAATTCAGATGAATTTTGTAGGTTTTTTATCATTCTATAATTAACACTAGCAATGAATAATAAAAGAAAAACGGCAATCACTAAAGCTATCTTAAACGGTATATTGAAGTTTGTCCTTTTAAGTAGCGTATTTAATTCCATATAATTTTAAGTTAAGGTCATTTAAACATTTAATTTTAACCTAATTCATTGGCCTCCATACAAAATCAATAAGTTTATTGTGCTATTGCTTATGATTTACAATCGAAACAAAAAATTATCTTTGTTAAGATTTGAAGTGTGGTACTGCCAATCTAAGTGCAAAACCCGTTCAACAGACTCTTGTAATTTACTAAAGTTATTGGGCTTGTTAAGATAAATATTTGCCCCATTAACAAATGTGTTCTCTATATCTTTTTCTGAAGAAGATGTAGAATATATTGCTATGGATATCTCTTTAAGATTGGGGTTCATGCGAATTTCCTTGAGGCATTGCATACCGTTTTTAATGGGCATGTTTAAATCTAAAAATATAAGATTGGGTAAAATTATATTTGGAAGATTAAGATAATCCATCAATTCCTGACCGTTGTTAAAAAGCGATAATTTAGTCTTGATACCTATTTCTTCAATGGCCTCTTTAAATAACATTCTATCGTCAATATCATCATCTGCCAAAGCAATATTCAAAATTTCTTTATAACCCATGTTATCAGTACTTATGCTAAGTTTTGATTGTTATCTTTTCGTTTTTCTACAATTTTTTGAAAAGTAGTTGGTGTTAACCCTGTTGTCTTTTTAAATTGCCCCGATAAATGTGCCACACTACTATAGTTTAAGTGAAAAGCAATTTCAGTTAATGAAAGACTAGTTTTTGTCATTAATTCTTTGGCCCTATCAACTTTTTTTAGAATAATATAATTCTCAATAGAGGTATAAGTTGTCTCCGAAAATAAGTTTGATAAATAGGTATATGAATAATTTAATTTATCTGAAAGATAGGATGATATTTTTAAAACTTGAGAAGGATCTTCTTGTAGCATTTCTTCAATAGCATTTTTAATACGCTGTACTAAAACGGTTTTTTGCTCTTCTAAAATTTCAATGCCATATGTGTTTAGATTCCTTGATAATTCATCTATTTCCTTAGGTAATAATTGCTTTTTAATTTCAACCTCCCCAGGTCCATGTACAATATGTGGAATCGCTAATTTATTCAATTGCTCTTTTAAAATTGCCATGCAGCACACTTTGAAATCGAATTTTACATTTATTTTCATTAATCAAAGTAGTATTTAGCAAATTGTAAACTCCATGCTGGAATAATCAGAGCAATGTTAAAATAAAAATAGCAATTATTTTAAAACTTTAGGGTGATTTCTAACCACAATTGAACCATCTGTTCTAAGATTAGATGTTTTAAATTAATTACCATACGCAAAATTGAGAGCTATAATTGACAATAAAATTTTAATAAAATGAAACGTAGTATTTATACCATGCAAGCAATATTCGACGGCATTATTTCTATGATAATTATTTTATTGGGTACTATGCTTTTAGGGAAGTTTGGTGGATATGAAGCTAAAGTGCTCATTAAAAATTAATAAGGTGGAATGGATACTCTTTGTAATTCAATTGCCCTTGCATTGGCATTTATTTTGGCCCTGTTAATTGCACTATTGAGTTTAAGTTCAACTTCAAAATTAAAGTAAATGAAAGACCATTATTATAATTATTATTTGGTATAAGAAATTGTCAAAATAGACACCGTAGTTTTTATAACAGCTGTAACTACTTTTTTACTGTTTAATTTACCAATAACAGAATCACATTATTTACCTAACAATTGGTTTAATATACTTTAACGTGGGAATTTCAAGTCTTTTTAGTGCTTCTTTAATTGTAGTTGTTTTAATGTTGTAAAACACTGTAGTTAATATAATTATGATTATTGGTTTGCGGATTCTAAATTATCTTTTAGCAATAAACAAAGCTGAAAAAGAAGGTAAGTGATATAAAATACAAAATAAAAGTCTTGTATTAAGGTTTGTTTAAATTGTTTGATTCTGGGATGGCTTTAAAGAATTCTGCGATATCAATGTCTGCTTGAGCTCCATAGGTAACTAAGAAAATTCCTTTTAAACCATCAATAGTTTTAATTGCGTAAAGTAAAGAAGAGTCTGATGGATTACTCATACCTTCATACCTGCGTTCTTCTACAATAAAAATCTGTTCAGGCGTATAGCTATTTTTAGTTTCAGTTTCAATTAGTAATTCGTCTTTATACATAAAAGAGGAAGTATACCCCAATTTTTCTAAACGGGTAATATCATCAATTTCATGTTTTGCAAATTGTTTATTCATAATATTGAATTTAAATGAGATGTATTAATATTTATAACTAAGTAAAAATGTGCGGTGAAAGGTTAATTTATGGCATAAATAACTAACTAGTTAAGCTGTAGTATGTTAGCATTTAAGAACATGGATATGAAAAAATAATGGGTATCTCATATACTACGAGATACCCATTATTAGCTATTGATTAGCAGTTGAGAACTACAGAAAATCTATTTAATGATCATCAGTAGCATCATCAACGGCATCTTCAACTTCTTCGGCACCTTCTTCTATGGCATCTCCAGTATCATCAATAGCATCTTCAATTTTTTCTCCAGTACTTTTTTCCTCTCTACAACTGGTTAGTGTAGAAAAAGAGGTTGCTGTAAAAAAAGCAAATAATAAAATATATAGTGTGCGTTTCATATTGTTTGTTTTTAATAATTAATGATTTATACTTTTTTTCTCCCGGTAATTAAAGAGACTATAAAAAGAACTATAAAAATAAAGAATAGAACTTTCGCTATACTTGCAGCTCCTGCAGCAATACCTCCGAATCCGAAAATACCAGCAATAATAGCAAGAATTACAAATGTGACTGTCCAACGTAACATAATAATAGTGTTTTAAGGTTTGTATTTAATCTAAAGGTATTATACTACCTGTTGATACAAATATGCTCTTATTTTATGTATGTTCTTAACACTATTACTTGTATTCTTAACGCTATCAATTTTTATTTGGTCAATACTGTTATTTGCTTCTTTTCGGTAATGCAAAGTCTTGGTTATAAGCAAGTAAACACTTAGGTGTTGCCACCAAAAAAAAAGACGCATTTAGCGTCTTAGTCAATAGATTATATGTTTATTTAGTCCATTATAGTTAGTTTCTATTTGAATACTTTTCGAAGTAACAGCATGACCCCGTATTTTTTTCCGATTTTTAGAATCCAATTTACCCAACTATAATGTCCAATTTCTTCAGAAATATAATTCCTTTGCGCTCTAAGCTCTTCCAAAGCAATTTTTCGTTCCAAATTCAAACGCTTTAAATCTCTATTAATGTCATCGAATGATGCGTATTTTTCCGTTATCATTTTTCAAAATAATTTTTTGATAGTTTTTTAATTATTTTTTTGTCTATAACGTGTCTACCTAAATAAATAAAGCCGTTTAATACTAAAAAAATTAATCCCATTGTAAGGTAGCCTAAAACGGAACTTTCTAGTAGTTCACTTAAAGCGTTAGCCCCTGAAATAGCCATGAATATGATACCTAAAATTAATAGACTACCAAAAATCACTACTTTAATGAAGAAAGAGGACATAAGTGCAAGTTGTTGGAATACCTTTAATGCATAGTATTCCTTAGTTTTACTTATGTAATCCTCTCCTTTTTTAACAGCTTTGGATGTAGAATCGTCTATAACGTCCAATATACTCATTACGATTTCTGTAGTTTTCTATTTTTGGTTTTTAAATCTTTTAATTTCTGTTCTAATTGAGATATTACATCTTCAGTTTTATAGCTTACATCTGAAACAACTGATTCTAGTTTACCTTCTAAAGTGTTGGCCTGAGATGAAATGGTTGTTGCCGCCCTTTCTCTTAAATCAACTGCGGTTTCAGCCAAAGAATCTTTTGCAGCCACAGCTTCGTCTACTAATTTTCTTCGTGTATTAATCCCTTTGTCTGGTGCAAACAATATTCCTAATGTTGCTCCAATAGCCGTACCGGCCAAAATCCCTAATAATGTATTACTGTTATTGCTCATTTTAATTCTATATTTTGATTAAATCAATTCTCTAATAAAATAACTCTTAAAGAGTTGATTTCTAATTTATTGATATTCAAAATTCACAATTATAATGCAAATTCATTAGCTGTAATCAACGAATATTTAACTCGTTTAATTTATGTTTTTAGAACTAATACTTTCTTTAATTAAGTCAAATACTATTTTATGGTTTCAGCAACCTCAATTATTTAATTTAAACGACCTTGACAGGATCTAAAGTTGGTCTTTGGTTTCCGTACTGTATTCTCTTCTGTAAATTCTTACTATAATTAAGAAAAGACTTATTAATAACGGACCAAAGATTAGTCCAATAAAACCAAATAAGGGAATTCCAATTATAACACCTATTAGTGTTACCAAAGGATGCACATCATCTAATTTTTGGAGAACATATAATCTAATAATATTATCTGTAGAACCAACCACAACAATACCATACAATAAAATACCCCAAGCCTGAAAAGAATCTCCATTGGAAAGCGCTAAAATAAATACAGGGATGGTACCAAGGAAATTTCCTATAAAAGGAATCATAGAACCAATGGTTACAATTACTGCCCAAAAAAACGGATTTTCTATGCCAAAAATTAAAAACCCTATTAAGGCAACTATTCCCTGTGCAATTGCTACTAATGGTATGCCTAAAGCGTTAGCACGGACCATTGCGCGTGTTTCATCACCAATAAGGTTAAGGTTCTTTGTACTTATAGGAATATAATCATATAAGGATTCTCCAAAACTTTTACGATTTGTAAGCATATAAAATAAAAGGAAGTACATAATTGAAATTGCAATAATTGTAGTGAAGGTACCTCCAACTAAACCTTGTAAATTTTTTGAAACCCAACCAGAAACTGCTGAAACATCTATTTCAGAAGTAAGGTCATACCCTAGATAGTTCTCCGTCTGTTGTAATTGAGTTTTTAAGGCCTTTGTTACACGCTCCGAATTATCTACGGCACTTCCAATTTTGCTCCCTAACATTAATAATGCTCCAGAAACGGGTATGAGAATAACTAAAAAAGAAATTACCATAAGCATGGCAGATGCAACTTTTGGACGCCAGCCTTTTTTAATTAGCTTGGCCATTTGTTTGTGTAATAATACATACAGGGTTATTGCACCAAGAACACCTGAAAAATATGGTATTATTTCTTTAAAAATTAACCCACCAGTTAAAAGGATTAGTAAAAGAATAAAAATTTGGCGTATTACTTGTGGGTTAATAATTTTCATACTGTAATTAAGCTTTAGGTTCGTCAGTTTTGTTATTTCCCCTGTATAATTACTCTTTATTAAATTTTTTTCTGGGAAGACTATAGCGTTATTCATAGTTATTTTCGATATAAGAAAGCCTTAAATTTGAAAATAGATTCGAATACTAATAGTTATGCAAAACTTACCTAATATTTAGAATTGGATTAATCCGTTACAGATTATTCTTATCCTTAAAAAAAGCAGGTATTCAGTTCAATACAAGCTAAAGTTCATTACAATCCTTTTATCATCAATGTTTCACTTTTTTCATGTTAATAGCTACTTTAAGATGCTATTTTTATATAAAATTTAATCTTAAAAATAGTCGATCTGTATGGTAAATAATTAGAATTGAAATTGAATCAGGTAAAGGAAAAAAAAAGAAGTCAAAGTATGGTAGTCTTGCTAATAATGTATTAACCTATATTAAAAGGAAATTAAATAAAATGGTGGGCATACTTCAGTAGAAAACAGGGTGGGGTAAAGCTGAAATAGGGAAGAAAATTAAAAATTGGTACGTATATTGCTTTTAGACGAAAAAGAATAGCCATGAATTTATATTCATGGCTATTCTTTTTAAGGCACAGCGTTTAGTCCTTATAATTTCTCTTCTTGTGGAATGGTGGCATGCTGAGATGCATTTGCCAAATCCCTATCCAAGTCATATAAGTTAGCATTACTGTCAACCTTTTTCGACGCTAAAGTATATTTGTCTATAATTTCATTAATTAAAGTTTCTTCTTCAATTTGTTCCTGAACAAACCATTGTGCAAAATTGAACGTTGCCCAATCTTTTTCTTTAAGAGCTAAATCCACTATTTTATCAATTTGTTTAGAGTTGTCTATCTCATGTTGCAATATTTTATTTAAGCAATCTTCAATATTTTTTGGGTTCGCAGGTGGTGCTTTTATTGCTTCAATTTTTGTTTCACCACCACGGTCGTTAATGTATTTTAAAATTTTGAACATATGTTCGCGTTCTTCGCTCATGTGGCCATATAGAAATTTTGCAATACCGGGAAAACTATTAACTTCAGCCCACGAAGCATATGAAAGATATACTTGAGCTTGGTAGGCCTCTCTTGTCATTTGTTCATTTAGTGTTTTTTCCATTGTGTCGGAAATACGTTTATTCTTCATATTTTAATTTTTCTGTAGTTATATATAAAGTTTAAACTTACCATAAATAGACCCCTAAAGTTGTTTCTATAAATTTGAAGATTAGCGCAATTGGCATCTATTTAAAGTATAAATACAAAAGAATTAAAATGTTTTATGCGCCTAATTTTTTAGAAATGTATATCTAGGAAAGTTGAAGAATAGACCTTAAGCTACCAGAATGGTATATTTAAATTTTGTGTTGTAAACCATAAAAATAGGCAAGTATAGATTTGGATAAATTTATTTTCTAAATCATACTTTTTATATCATTAGCCCAAGATGGATAGGTGAAAATCATGTTTTTTAACGCATCAGTTGTCAATTCCATATTAATTGCCATCGTAAATAAATTAATTGTTTCTGCAGCATTAGGCGATAATAAATGTGCGCCTACTATTTTTTTTGTTCGTTTATTTACAAGTATTTTAAAAGCATAATCTTCTGTATTAATACGTTTTGCATTATACCAGTAAGGAACGGATTGAGAATGAACAAGTACATTTTTAAATCTTTTTTTGGCATCCTCTTCCGATAAACCTACAGAAGCTAAATTTGGAATCGTGAAAACTACTGAAGGGACAACTGGTATATCTATTTTTTTTCGATTGCCATGGACTATATTTTCCGATACTATTAATGCCTCTATACTTGATAGGGGAGAAAGCGGTAAACTGTGGTCAGATACATCTCCGCATGCATAAACATTTGGGTTTCCAGTATTTTGTAAAAATTCATTCACAAGAATACCATTTTCCGAGTAGCGAACATTTCCATTTTTTAAATCGAGGTTGTGAATTGATGGTATTCTTCCTGCGGTATTGTAAACTAAGCATGATTTAATGGATAGTTTTTTATCCTCGACCTTGTAATTTATGCTGTAATTTTTTTTAAGTTTTTTTACTTTAGAAATTTCAGCATTAAAAATAAATCGGATTCCCAATTTTTTGGATGTTTCTAAAAGATGTCCAGAAAGTTCTTTATCGAAATTAGTTAAAATACGATTACCAACTTCAAGGATAGTTACCTTGCTTCCTGCTCTTGCGGCCATATGGGCAAGTTCCATTCCTACAAATCCTGCCCCTATAATACTTATGTTTTTTGGGAGTTTTTTTAACTTTAGAAAATGATCACTTGATTTTAATAGGTTAGCTCCAGTAAACTTTAATTCGCGAGGAATCTGCCCTGTGGCTATGACAATTTTTTCGGCTTTTATCGTTTTTCCTTCAATCGATAACGTATTTTCATCAATAAATTTGGGAGATTGATGATAAAGTTTAATGCTTAATTTAGACAATTCTTTTTCTTTGGCAGCGGGAACACCTCGTGTGAATTTCCGCTTAAATTTTTGAAGCTTTTTCCAGTTTAGTTTAGGGATTGATATAATTTCTTCCTCGTTTAACTTTTTTGCGGATTCCCAAACCTCTGTAGGACCTAAAAGAACTTTTTTAGGGTCACAGCCACGATTAGCACATGTACCACCATACTCACGGTTATCTGCTATTGCTACAGTTAATCCTTCTCTGACACAAGCTTTAGCTACCGTTCTGCCTGCAACGCCACTTCCAATAACAAAAACATCATATTCAATTGTTTTCATTAAATAAAGATATTTTTAAACCGGTATTATTATTAACCTTAAGCAATTATAGTTTAACCTAATTGATATAAGAAAATTTGCCTTGGGCATTTTACAGTAGTTTTATTGTGCTAAAATATCATCCTTTGGAATTAACCCGAGTCGTATAGAGTTTATAGATTGTAGATAACAAATCATGATAATAGACCACTTAATAAAATAGGGTCTTGATTACAGCATAGTAGATGAAAGTTCATCCTTAAAATAAAAATTAAGAGAAGTATTCTTTGGTTAATTGCAGTTGTTTGTATACTAATATGGGTATTGGGCTTTTTTGGTATAGTAGCAGTAATGGGTTCTAATAGCCTAATACATGTATTATTAGTTCTTGCGGTTATTGCTATTCTTTACAACATAATTTCTGGAAGAAAACCGTTATAAACGGTTTGTTCGTATGATAAAAAAGAATTGATAATGCCCTTTATTAAATCCTTTTAATTGGCATTGCAGAATTTACATTTGTAGAGGCTTTAAAAATGTTTATTAGGAAGATTTTCTATTAATTTAATAACAAGTAAAAAAACTAGGTTGGTTATATTAATTATATCAATTGCTCAGTCTTTTTTAAAGGGAATACTATAGAACTATATTAATAGAGATTAGAAAAATAAAAAAGAAAGAAAATAAATGCATAAAAAAAGCTTCCAAAAAATTGGAAGCTTTTTTTATTACTTGTGACCTCGACTGGATTCAAACCAGTAACCTCTTGAGCCGT
>TARA_R110002051_G_scaffold50724_2_pt1 | contig 23841 bp, 24 predicted proteins | sample TARA_R110002051 | Tara Oceans TARA_R110002051 (sample SAMEA4397023) | marine metagenome | biome: Polar Biome; feature: [MES] marine water layer (ENVO:01000295) within the mesopelagic zone...; material: water (ENVO:00002006), including particulate matter (ENVO:01000060) such as......
TCGATGGCCTCACACCCGATGACATTTCCACCATCATTTCGCATTTCGGCGACGCCGCGATCAACACATCATCCACCACATGGCGCGGCCTGACGGACGCTGAAAAAGCCAGTGATCCCAGCATCTTACTGGCGGCCCACCCGACCTTGATGAAGCGCCCCGTGATCTGCAAAAACGGCACATGGACCATCGGCTGGAAACCTGACGTGGCAGCACAAGTGCTTGAAACCTAACGCGTCCACGTCTACGTGATGTGCAAGTTAGCAGGAGACTACAATGCGCAACGCAGCCCTCACACTCGGCATCATCGCAGGCCTCATGGGCATCGTCGTCGGCCTTTTCGGCTACGGCTATGCCGAACTCTCCACCGCCCGCCCCGAAGTCAACGACTTGTTTTCGCTTGATAATCCTGGCCTGATTAGATTCGCCAGTTTCATGGCGCCATTGCTGGCCATCGCAGGGGGAGCCATGGCCAAAGTGCGCGCGCTTTGGGGCGGGGGGCTTCTTTTAATCTCGGCCGCACTCTTTTACACTGCCTTTGGTTTCAACGTTGGCACAATGTTTCCCATCGGTTTCGCAGGCTTAGGCGGCATTCTTGCAATCGCGGCGGGCAAGCCCGACGAAGCTAAAGCGCATTTTTAGCCAATCGATCCAAAGAGATAGGCCCTGCGCCCTTGAAGACCAATACCAGCAGCGCCAGTATCCAGAACGATCGCTGATCAGCAATTAGTCCGCCCGACATACGGTCAAACCAGCCGCCAAATTCCGCGCCATGTCCGAAAACATCCGTCAGCGATTGCACCACCACAAAGCCGATCATCGCGACGGCGGATAGGCGGGTCATTAACCCCAGTATGATAAGCAAGGGCAAAGCAAACTCTGCGATCGTGCCCGCGGTAACCACGGCCCAATGAAACACCGACAACTGCGCGGTATCGTATCCGACTGCCTCAAACGCTTTGGGAAAAATCTGCGCGTAGGCACCGGATCGCGGCACAAGAAAGCCAAAAAAACCTTCGCCTAATTTTGTCAGCCCTGAATTCCAGAAATACATTAGTAAAACGCCAGCAAAAACCAGCCGCGACAGGGTTGGCAGAATGATGTCACCATCAAGGTCCAAGCGGGTGGTCAATTTTTCATAAGTTGTAAACATATCAATGCCTTTCAGGTCAATGCGGTGATGCAGCCTTGCCCAAGCAGCAAGCCAAGTGTTGTACCAAGATCAAGATCGTTGCCCGCCGTTGTCATTGCCACTCCCAGTGGTTTTCCTTCTATCAAATAGGTAATGCAGGCGGCCGCCGCGGCGGTGATGAGCGTTTGCTGTGGGTCAAATTTCGGCCGGGCTATTAGCATGGCCTCGGCGCGCATAGCGGGATTGGGCGCATCTTGTGTCGTGTTGGCAAGATAGATGCTGTAAATCGGATAATCAGACGTCAGGGCATAAGTGGAGGGCGCGAATGTAAACCGTGTCGCCATAAGTTTTTCGGGGGTCAGTTTTGCAAGTGCCGCAGCGTCGATTGGGACAGCATCAGCCGCATGATAAGCATGACGCATCAGATCTTCGACCCAAGCGATATCAGACAGGTAGGGCAGTGATTTTGCAGGCCCAAAACGGCGCAAGAATTGCGGCATCTTGTCTCCGTAAAGCATTAACATCGGTGACGTGGGCGGATGTTGCCGTAGATAAACCCCCGCCATGGCACGGAAAAATGCGTCACCTACCAGTTTGTGGATCACTGGAAATGTGGCCTCCAACGCCTCTGTCAGGCTGACGGCCACATTGTTGCGGTAGACGTCAAAGCGCTTGCTGGCTTGCGCACCGTCGGGGTTAACAAGACCTGTGGGCGCGGGGATATTCGGGTCAAGCAACCCTGCGCGAAATTGGGTTTGGGTGACGATCATACCAGTGCCAACGCCGCGTCTGCGCGGGCGAGCTCGGCGGCCAAAACCGGCCAGACGGGCACATCGTTATCCCACTCGACCAACAGCGGTTTTGGGCCCGATTTGGCCAAAGTATAGTCCAGCAGCGCCCAAACCGGATCGACGACCGGTTTTCCGTGGCTGTCGATCAACAGCGGCGCGCCGGTCTCGTCCTCATCTTCGTCGTGGCCGCCCAAATGCATCTCGCCGACGGCGTGCAGCGGAAACGCGTCGATATAGGCCTGCGGTGAGGTTTGTAGGTTCGTGGCCGAGACAAAGACGTTGTTGATATCGAGTAAAAGCCCGCAGCCAGTGCGTTTGACAATCTCCGCCAGAAACGCCGTCTCCGTCATATCGCTTTCGGAAAAGGCCAGATAGCTGGACGGGTTTTCAAGCAACATTTGCCTGCCAATCGCGTCTTGCACTTGATCGATATGGTCGGCAACGCGGGTCAGTGTTTTGGCAGTATAGGGCAGGGGCAACAGGTCGTTCAGGAAATGGCTGTCATGGGTCGACCATGCCAGATGTTCGGAAAAACTGGCAGGGTTCAACCAGTCGCAAAGGTGCTTGAGCCGCGCTAGGTGGTCGCGGTCGAGCTGGCCCTCAGCACCAATAGATAGTCCCACGCCGTGCACGGAAAACGGAAATTTTTCAGCCAGCTGGTGTAATTGTGCGATCGGGCGACCGCCGCTGCCCATATAGTTTTCGGCGTGGATTTCGAGCCATGCAAGTGGACCAGACCCTTGGATGATGTCCATGTAATGCTGTGGTTTATAACCAACACCCACAGTATTGGGCAGGCGGTTGTCAGAGATTGTATCAAGCATGGAAATCACCAAAAATTCTGGGTGGGGTGCAGGGTGGACGTGTGCCCACCCCACTTGTTGTCGCTTACGCTGGCACGTCGCGCATCAGCTCGACCGGTGAGCCCATGCGTGCTGAGCCGTCTGCGGCTGCAGGCAATTCAATAGTTGTGCATGTGCCGGCTGGTACCAAGGAAAATGCGTTGCCTTGATAATCAACTGTGGATGTGCCTGCACATGTTGTGCCTGCGCCAGCCTTGCAGTCGTTCGCGCCGGCAAGCGATACGCCGAAGCATTTTTCTGTGTCGGAACCCGCAGCGGCGGAGTTGGCAAGACCGGACATCGCAGAGGCGACTGCAGTTGCGATGGCGAGGGTTTTTGTGACGTTGGACATGTGGATATTCCCTTATATTTCTTTAGGTTAAGTCGTAACGCGAATTGGCGCTGGGCATAGATTAGATGATCTGGTGCCGCGTTTTCTACTCACGTCAGCGTGCCTCGCGTTTCCGTGAGGTTAAGTGAGTGATTGCTGCGCTGCGACATGCTGCCACAGGAGCCAAACCCCTGAAAAACAACAAACCCGCAGGTGGTTCACCGACGGGTTTGTTACAGGTTACAGCGCTGGAATGTTACAGCTGGTCTGGTGGGGTCGTTGCGGTTTTCAACTCTGAAACAATTTCAACCAGTGATGTTACAGATGTTTTATTTTCGCCCAACCGTCGCACGCTGACGGTCTTTTCTTCAACCTCACGCGTACCGATGGCCAAGATCACGGGAACCTTGCCAAGCGAGTGTTCGCGGACCTTATAGTTGATTTTCTCGTTGCGCGTATCCAGCTCCGCGCGCACACCAGCTGCCTTCAGGGTGCTCACCACTTCGTTTGCGTAGTCATCGGCGTCCGACACAATCGTTGCCACAACCACCTGACGCGGTGCCAACCAGAACGGCAACTTACCCGCGTGTTCCTCTATGAGGATACCAATGAACCGCTCGAATGATCCAAGTAGCGCGCGGTGCAATATCACAGGACGGTGCTTGTTGCCGTCTTGCCCGATGTAATTGGCATCAAGCCGTTCCGGCAGCACAAAGTCCACCTGATGCGTGCCACATTGCCAATCGCGCCCAATGGCATCGGTCAGCACAAATTCCAGTTTAGGTCCGTAAAATGCACCTTCACCAGGGTTCATTTCGGGCTCGATCCCTGCTGCGCGTGTGGCAGATAGCAATGCGGCTTCGGCTTTGTCCCAGACATCGTCTGAACCCGCGCGTGTTTCGGGCCGGTCAGAGAATTTAACTTTGAATGTGGGAAAGCCGAGGTCGGTGTAGACTTCGCTTAAGAACCGGATAAATTCGGCTGTTTCGGATTCAATTTGATCCTCGCGGCAGAAGATATGTGCATCATCCTGTGTAAATCCACGCACGCGCATTATGCCGTGCAATGCACCAGATGGTTCATACCGGTTGCATGACCCGAATTCAGCCATGCGAAGCGGTAGCTCGCGGTAAGATTTCAGGCCCTGTTTGAAAATTTCTACGTGGCAGGGACAGTTCATTGGTTTAAGTGCGTTGATCGATTTTTCACGCGCATGTTCTTCGTCGACCTCAACGATGAACATGTTTTCTTGATATTTTTCCCAGTGCCCGGAGGCTTCCCAGAGTTTTCGATCCACGACTTGTGGTGTGTTCACCTCGACATAGCCTGCCGCGCGTTGTTTGCGGCGCATATAGTCTTGTAGTTCGGTGTAGATGGTCCAGCCATTTGGGTGCCAGAACACCTGACCGGGCGCTTCTTCTTGCATGTGGAACAGATCCATCTCGCGGCCCAATTTGCGGTGGTCGCGTTTAGCTGCTTCCTCAAGACGGGTCATATAGTCTTTGAGGCCTTCTTTGTTGGTAAACGCGGTTCCGTAGATGCGTTGCAACATGGCGCGGTCGCTGTCGCCGCGCCAATAGGCACCTGCGATGGACATCAGTTTGAACGCATCCGCAGGCACTTGACCAGTATGCTGCAAATGCGGGCCACGGCAAAGGTCTTGCCAGTCACCGTGCCAATACATGCGCAGGGGCTCGTCGCCCGGGATGGCCTCGATCAACTCGACTTTATAAGGCTCGCCTTTGTCTTGATAATGGGCAACTGCGCGCGCGCGGTCCCAGATTTCGGTGCGCACGGGCTCGCGCTTATTGATAATCTCTTTCATCTTCTTTTCGATGACCACAAGATCTTCGGGCGTGAAGGCCTCTTTGCGATCAAAGTCGTAATACCAGCCGTCTTTGATCACAGGGCCAATGGTGACCTGCACGTCAGGCCACAATTCTTGCACAGCGCGCGCCATGATATGCGCAAGATCGTGGCGGACCAGTTCAAGGGCGGGGGCTTCGTCCTTCATGGTGTTGATGGCGATTTCGCTGTCGGCGTCGATTGGCCATTGCAGGTCCCAATGGGCACCGTTCACAGTGGCCGAAATCGCCTTTTTGGCCAAGCTGCTAGAAATGTCGGCGGCCACGGCGGCGGCTGTGATGCCGGCGTCATATTGGCGTGCATTGCCGTCGGGAAATGTCAGGGAGATTTGGGCCATTTGCGGCATCCTCGTCTGTTTAGCGCCTACCAAGCGCTCGGTTGCGGGTTTATGTGGGGCCTAAATGGCAAGGGGGGGCTGCGCTGTCAAGCGCGAGCCGTTAAACATAGGCCAACAGATAAGGAGAGCCCGATGACCGAGACATTGTTGACCCCCCAAGGCCGCCGCATTGCCTATCACCTGACGGATGGGGCGGGACCTGCAATTGTGTTTTTGGGAGGTTTCAAGTCTGATATGGGCGGCACAAAAGCAGTGCACCTAGAGGCATGGGCGCGCGCGCAAGGACGGGCATTTTTGCGATTTGATTATTCGGGGCACGGAGAAAGCGCGGGGGCTTTTGCCGACGGGGCGATTGGCGATTGGTTTGAGGACGCGCAGGCGGCAGTGGGGCTGGTCGCAGGTAAGATAGTGCTGGTTGGCTCGTCGATGGGGGGGTGGATTTCGCTGCTTTTGGCACGGACGATGCCCGAGCGGATTGCAGGGCTTGTCACGGTCGCCGCAGCCCCTGATTTTACCGAAGACAGCATGTGGGCAGGGTTTTCGGACGCGCAAAAGGCAGATCTGGCCGCTGGGCAGGTGGCCTTGCCCTCTGATTATGGCGCGCCCTACATTATCACCAAGCGGCTCATAGACGAGGGGCGGAGCCGATTAGTGCTGCGTGATCCGCTGGACCTGCCGTTCCCTGTCCGGTTTCTGCAAGGCACGGCGGATATCGATGTGAAAATGTCAGTCGCGCTGCGGCTATTGGATCACGCGCAGGGCCCCGACATGCGATTGACGCTGGTTGACGGGGCCGACCACCGGTTTTCGGATGCAGCGTGTCTTGATCTGATCATCGCAACTGTTGCACAAATTAGCTAAGCGGAAGGCGTTTCATCACAACTTATGCGTATTCACGGTGGATTGCCGCCCAACTGCATGCCAAAGCCCTTGCAGCATCGGGCCGCTTTAGCCAAAGATGTATCTATGAATACAAGGTTTTTTAAGATATTTGGTGCCGCGCTATGGCGATGATTGAGCCGCTGGTCTTGATCCCACCGATGCTGTGTGATGCACGTGTCTATTACGCGCAGTTGGCGGCCCTGTCGGCGGAAATTCCGATGACTTTTGCCCCAATTACCGGTGGCGAACGGATCGAGGAACTGGCCTCGACGATTTTATCGTGGTTGCCTAATAAATTCGCGCTGGCTGGTATGGGCATGGGCGGCATGGTTGCGATGGAAATTCTGCGCCGCGCACCAGACCGCGTTGCACGGGTCGCTTTCATATCGACAAATGCCCAAGCTGATACACCAGAAGTGTCGGCATTGCGTGAGCCGTTGATTGTGGCGGCCAAAACCGGTCGGTTTGATGATGCGGTGCAGGGCGAGCTAAATCCGTCATGGCTTGCCCCCGGTCCTTACCGTGCCGATGTCATGTCATTGGTGTCAGACATGGCCCGAGCGTTGGGCCCAGACGTATATGTGCGCCAATCGCGCGCCATGCAACGCCGCAGAGACCAACAAGATATCATGCGGAAGATTAAGCAGCCTGCGCTGGTGATGTGTGGCGCGCATGACGGTCAAAATACGGTGCGCCGGCACGAGTTTATCGCGGAACTTATCCCCTATGCGCAGCTTGAGATTATTGACGACGCAGGCCATTTGCCCACCTTGGAAAATCCTGACGCGGTGACACGTGCGCTGCGGGCATGGCTTAAACAGCCGCTTGTGTTGCGGTGAGCGTAAACTACGACAATATTATATTATCAAGACGGCCCCGATGCACTGGGCCCACCGACACAGCGGTTGGTCGACTTTTTGTCCGATGCTTTGGGGGCAGGATCGCTGATACTGGATGTGGGTTGCGGGCAGGGACGCGATGCGGTCTGGTTGGCGCGTGCTGGGCACCTTGTGACCGGTATTGACCCCTCGATCGTGGGTGTGTCTCAACTCCAGCGTATCGTCGCCAAGCAAAATCTTGCGATCGACGCACAGGTCGCAAACATGGAGACTTATCAGGCCACTAGACTGTTCGATTGTGTGTTATTTGATCGCACGCTGCATATGCTGCCTGTGAAGGACCGCATTGCAGGGTTTGCGAGATTGTTGGATAGGGTAGGTCCTGCAGGCTGCGTCGTTGTGCTGGACGAAGCGCCAAATCTGGCGGAACTTGAGACCGAAATCCCTTACGGCTGGGACTGGATTTGGGGCGGCAAAAGCGATTTTGCATATCGCCGCCCGTTAGCTTCTTCAGGACGCAGCTGATTTTTTCATCGGCTTGACGTTAGGTGCCGCGCCCGAGTTTGCGTCGATAAAGTTGAGCACCAATGGGCGAATATTGCGCCGCCAGCTTCCACCTGCAAAAATACCGAAGTGACCCGCACCTGGTTCAAGGTGTGACGCTTTTTTGCTATCTGGCAGACCCGTCAGCAGATCAAGTGCAGCAAGGCATTGACCGGGTGCAGAGATATCGTCGTTCTCGCCTTCGACAATTTTAACTGCAACGGTGGTGATTTTGCCGATATCGACCTTGTGGCCTGCAACAACAAAGTCATTGCGTGCGATATCGCGGCCTTTGAAGATACGATCGACGGTGGACAGATAAAATTCTGCCGTCATATCCATCACAGCCAGATACTCATCGTAAAACGCGTTGTGTTTATCGTGCTCCGACGCTTCGCCTTTGGCGACTTTGATGATCTGGTCGCGAAAGGCGTTAGCATGTGTTTCGCCGTTCATTGAAATGAAGGACGCAAGCTGCAACAAGCCCGGGTAAACCGACCGGCCTACGCCCGCATGTTGAAACCCAACGCGCTGGATCATGGTTTGTTCTAGCTGGCCCATCGTCACCGAGCGGCCAAAATCCGTCACCTCGGTGTGGTTCGCCTCTGGATCAACAGGTCCACCGATCAGGGTTAGCGTGAGCGGCTGCGCACCAGGGTCCTGTTCGGCCAGATAGGCGGTCGCGGCCAATGTCAAAGGCACGGGTTGGCAAACTGCGATGACATGAATGTCACTGCCAAGTTCCTTCATAAAATCAACAAGATAGAGTGTATAATCTTCGATGTCGAACTTGCCTGCGCTGACGGGGATGTCGCGAGCGTTATGCCAGTCGGTGATGTAGACTTCGCAGTCGGGCAACAGGCTGATTACGGTTTTGCGCAACAATGTGGCGTAGTGACCCGACATCGGAGCCACCAACAGCACACGGCGCTTACGTTCGTCGCGGCCTGTCATGCGAAACCGGATCAAATCGCCAAACGGGCGGCTGACAATTGTTTCTACTTCGACAGGAAAATCTTTGCCACTTTGGCCGGTGACCGGAGGTATATTCCAGTCTGGTTTCTTGATCATGCGGCTGAACGTGCGTTCAGTGACTTCACCCCAAGCGTGTAGCCAGTCCATCATTGGGTTGGCGCCCACCGACATCATCGGGTAACTTGCAAAGGAACGTGCCGTGGCCCCAAGCCACTGATTTGTGTTCCGCACGCTTTCCATAAGGTCGTAGGTCATCATATACTTCATCTGTAGCATCTCCGATAAAAGCGTAGCGGGGTGCACTGCACAATCACAATGCTGCAACTGCAAACTAGGGTCTCGGGGTGAATATGACAACAAATGATTCAGGCGAAGGCGAAATATCCGGTCAAAATCTGGCAAAGTTGGAAACAAACCTTGCGCGGATAGAGGAATTGAGCCAGCGGATGTTGGCCGCGATGGGTCATGCGCGCAAAGTCCCCACCGCTTTGCAGGGTCCAAGTCAAGACTTATATACCAAAGCCGCAGGTGCCTATGTCACTGAAATGATGAATAACCCGGCCAAAATGATTGAACATCAGGTCGCGTTCTGGGGTAAGTCGGTCAAACACTACGTCGAAGCCCAGCACATCTTGACGCAAGGTCATGTTCAGCCACCCAATGATGACACGCCGCGTGACAAGCGTTTTGCAAATGAAATGTGGGACACAAACCCCTATTTTAATTTTATCAAACAGCAATATTTGATGAATGCCGCCGCAGTGCAGCAAGCGGTTGCTGATCTTGATACCCTTGATGCGGGCGAGAAGAAGCGGTTGGAATTTTTCAGTCAGCAAATCATCGATATGATGGCCCCCACCAATTTTCTGGCCACAAATCCCGAGGCTTTGGCATTGGCGGCCCAAACAGATGGCGAAAGTCTGGTGGCGGGGCTAGAAAACCTTGTTGCCGATCTGGAGGCCAATAACGGCGATCTGGTGGTGACACTGGCCGACAAAAACGCGTTTAAAGTGGGTGAGAATTTGGGCACCAGCGAGGGTAGCGTTGTATTTCGCAACCCGATGTTCGAATTGATCCAATATGCGCCAACAACCGAGCAGGTGCACGAGATCCCTCTGGTGATCTTTCCGCCTTGGATCAACAAATTTTACATTCTTGACCTGAAACCGCAGAACAGTCTGATCAAATGGGCTGTCGATCAGGGCTACACAGTGTTTATCGTGTCTTGGGTGAACCCAGACGAGACTTACCGCGACATCACGATGACCAATTATGTCGAAGACGGATTTCTGACGGCGATTTCGCAGGTCAAAGACATCTGCGGTACCCAGCAGGTCAATGCAGTCGGGTATTGTATTGCGGGGACAACGCTGTCGCTCACGCTTGGTGTGTTGGCGCAACGCGGCGATACATCGGTGAAATCCGCCACATTATTTACAACGTTGACAGATTTTTCGGATCGCGGCGAGGTCGGGGTTTTCCTTGATGACGATTTTGTCGATGGGATTGAGGAAGAGGTCGGGGCCAGCGGTATGTTATCGTCATTTTATATGTCACGCACCTTTAGCTATTTACGGTCCAACGATCTGATCTACGGCCCCGCGATCAAAAGCTATATGATGGGCAAGGCACCGCCCGCGTTCGATTTGCTGTATTGGAACGGCGACGGCACCAACCTGCCTGCGAAAATGGCGGTCGAGTATCTGCGCGGACTTTGCCAAGGCGACACCTTTGCCACAACGGGTTTTGCCGTTGCGGATACCACCGTGACACTTGCTGATGTGACAGTCCCGATTTGTGCGATAGCCTGCGAGACCGATCACATTGCGGCTTGGAAAAGCAGCTACCGCGGGGTCCAAAAGATGGGGTCAACAGATAAGACGTTTATTCTGTCCGAATCCGGCCATATTGCCGGCATCGTCAATCCGCCCAGCAAGAACAAATATGGGCATTATACCTTTGAGGATTTAGGGCTCACACCAGAGGACTGGCAAGCGGCCGCTGATAAGACCGCGGGCTCATGGTGGCCGCGTTGGGGTGGATGGTTGTCTGCAAAATCAGGGGGAAAAGTGCCGGCACGACCCGCAGGTAATGCGCGCCATCCGGTGCTTGGCCCTGCGCCGGGCACCTATGTGGTGTCCTAAGTGCCGACAACCTAAAGGATATTCGCACTTGCAGCATTTTTTATGATGCGAGTGCAGAAAGCACTTGAAATGCCGCAGTGCAGCATGTATCTAGGGTGCAGAAGATAAAACAAGTTGGATCCTCCCTCCAACACTGAACCCGAAGGATTGATACCATGACTAACACACCTGATTTCACAGCCGTTTTCAAAGACATGATGGGCGCATTCCCTGTTGACACAAAAGCAATGGAAGAAGCCTTCAAGTCCCAGACAACTTTGGCTGAAAAAATGTCTAACGTTGCTTTGGACGCTGCAAAGAAGTCGTCCGAGTTGTCCGCAAAGTGGACACAGGAAACACTGGGCAAGTTTGCCACTGTAGCAACTGCAAAAGCCGAGCCTGCTGACTACGCTAAGTCCGCTACTGATTTCGCAACTGCAACTGCAGAAGCTGCGTCCGAGCACATGGCTGCTTTCGCTGAAATCGCGAAAAAAGCTCAGACTCAGACTATGGAACTGGTTTTGGCCGCTGGCAAAGACATGTCCGTGGACATGACGGCTGCTGCGAAAAAAGTTCAAACTGAAGCAACTGCTGCTGTCAAAAAGGCCACTGCTGCAAAGTAAGTGACACCAAGATACTGGCCTTACCTCCTCCCTGAAGGTCGGTTCTGATTGGCGGCCTGCGGTAAACGCAGGCCGCTTTTTCATGTTTAAAGCATTTGCCTTCCCTTTTGGGCTGGTGCAGCATAGGCTTTCTGCAATGCAACATGTCTTGGGAGGGACCGCCGTGGCAAAGTCCGATAAACCGCTGTTGATCAAGCGCTACGCTAGCCGCAGGCTCTATAATACAGAGACCAGCGATTATGTGACGCTTGAAGACATCGCGCTGTTCATCCGCGAAGGCCGCGAAGTGCAGATTGTTGATTTGAAGTCCGGCGATGATTTGACCCGTCAGTATTTGCTGCAAATTATTGCCGAACACGAAAGCCGTGGCGAAAGTGTTCTGGGCGTCGATATTCTGACCGACCTTGTGCGCAGTTACACCACGCAAGCCTCGTCAGTGGTGCCACAATTTCTAACTGCCAGTTTTGAAATGCTGCGCGGTGGCCAATCCAAGGTGATGGAAAACATGACCAAGGCCAGCCCGCTGGGCAAAATGCCCGGGTTTGAAGCTATGCAAGCGCAGCAACAGGCGTTCTTTAAGGCGATGACGGGCGGGTTGGTCGGCGGTGCAGCCCCTGAACCCAACGCCGAGCGATCAGAAAACGATGATCTCGACACCATTAAAGAACAGCTTGCTGCGATGCAGGAAAAATTATCGCGCATGGGGAAATAGCGGACCGCGGTGCCGCCGTTTTCACTACAATCCGAGCCGGTCGCGCATCGCGAACCACGTCATCGCAAGTGTTAAAAGCGGTGCGCGTAGCACGCCCGCGCCCGGAAAACTAGGCGTGGGTAATGATGCGAGCACATCGAAACGGCCCGCTTGGCCTGCGATCGCCTCTGCCATGACCTTGCCCGCAAAGCCCGACAGCGCGACGCCGTGCCCGGAAAACCCAGCAGCAGATAAGATATTGGGTGCAACACGTTGCACCGCTGGCAGCCGCGTCGTCGTGATGCCCAAGGTGCCACCCCAGACATAGTCAAAGCCAACGCCTTCAAGCTGCGGAAACAGGTTCACCATCCGTTGGTTAAGTGCCGTCTTGATGTCCTTGGGAAAGCCCAGCGAATAGCTTTCGCGGCCGCCAAACAAAAGCCGGTTATCTTCGGACATGCGGTAGTAATTGACCACGAATTTGTTGTCGGCGACGGCGATATCGCGAGTAAGAACCTCTGCTGCCTTTTCGCCCAAAGGGGCTGTTGCTCCGATAAAGCTGTTGATTGGCATAACTTTGGCTGCAATTTTTCGCTCGATACCGGGTAAATACCCGTTGCCTGCAACGATCACAAATTGCGCGTCGACACGACCCTTGTTCGTGCGGACCTCGGTGCGCACGCCTTTCGTAATTTGATGTACTTCGGAGCGTTCAAATATCTGCACGCCTGCGGCTTCTGCGGCGCGCGCTAACCCCAAGACATAGCGCAGCGGATGCAGGTGTCCGGCACCATGATCCAAGGTACCACCTTGATAAAGCGGGGTTTTCACGATGTCGGTAAGCTGATTACGGTCCAGGTTCTCGATTTTGTTGTAGCCGTACGTGCGCGCAAGATAGTCCGCCTCGCGGTGTTCTGCAGCAACATCACGTGCCGTATATGCGCCATGCACGACGCCTGATTTATACGCGGCATCTGGTGCGTGGGCGGCGGCATATGCGCGTAGATCAGCTTTCGCCTCTTCGGCCATATCCCAAAGTGCGTGTGCCGCACCATCGCCCAAGCGTTTTGCAAGCCATTCTTGGGATTTGTTATAACCTGACCCGACTTGTCCGCCGTTGCGCCCTGATGCGCCAAAGCCAGCGCGATGCGCTTCAAGAACAACGACCGAGAGCCCTTTTTGGGCCAGATGAAGGGCTGCGGATAGGCCTGTAAAGCCAGCGCCAATGACGCATACATCTGCCGTGGTATGCCCGTAAAGCGGCAGGCGTTCGGCGGGGATGTCAGTGCTCGCAGCATACCAACTTTTGGGGAACTGGCCCGCGCGGTCATTGCGGTACAGCGGGTTCATACGTTTAACAGGAGGTGTTCACGTTCCCATGGGCTGATGACCTGTAGGAACTCGGTGTATTCGGTCCGTTTAACAATGGAATAAACACGGGCAAATTCGGGCCCGAGCACGTCGTGCAGTTCTTTGGCCTCGTCGAACAGATCTAGCGCATCCCAGAGCGAGGCGGCGATTTCAGCCTCGGAATTATAGGCCTCGCCTTGCCAACGCTTGTCGGGGCGAATTTCATTCTTCATGCCCAAATACCCGCAGGCCAGCGATGCGGCGATACACAAATAAGGATTGCAATCCATGCCCGGCAGACGGTTTTCTATGCGCCGCGCCGCCGGATCGCTGATCGGGATGCGGATGCCTGTGGTCCGATTATCACGACCCCATTCAAGGTTAACAGGGGCGGCACTGTCGGGCACATAGCGCCGGTAGCTGTTGACATAGGGCGCGATGACGGCGATCGCGCTCGGCATATACTCTTGTAATCCACCGATAAAATGGAAGAAGGCATCGGTTTCGCCACCGCCTTTGCCAGTAAACAGATTGCGCCCGGTGGCGTCCAAAACCGAGTGGTGCACATGCATCGCAGAGCCGGGTTCGCCCTCGATCGGTTTGGCCATGAAGGTTGCAAAGCAATCATGGCGCAGTGCCGCTTCACGGATCAGGCGTTTGAAGAAAAACACTTCGTCGGCAAGTTTTACAGGGTCGCCGTGACGCAGATTAATCTCGAGCTGGCCCGCACCACCCTCTTGGGTGATGCCGTCGATCTCGAAGCCCTGAATTTCGGCGAATTCGTAAATATCGTCAATCACGGGGCCGTAGTCATCAACGGCAGTCAGTGAATAGGCTTGCTGTCGCGCCGATTTACGTCCCGTGCGCCCGATCATAGGCTCGATTGGCAAGGCGGGATCAATGTTGCGTGCCACAAGATAGAATTCCATCTCAGGGGCCACCACGGGGGTCCATCCCTCTTTGGCATAAAGCGCACAAACCCGTTTGAGAACGTTGCGTGGACTAACTTCTACGGGGCGGTCTTTTTGGTCGAACGCGTCATGGATAACCTGAAGTGTGCCGTCCGTGGCCCAAGGGGCCGCCGTCGTGGTCGACAAATCAGGTTTGAGAATCATGTCAGGTTCCAAGAACCCGTCAGGGCCCGCTGCTTCGCCCCAATCACCTGTAATCGTTTGGAAAAAGATAGAGTTCGGCAAATGAAAATGGGAATCGGCCTGCTTTTCCCATTTGGTGGCAGGCACCGCTTTGCCGCGCGCTATTCCGGGAAAGTCGGGGATTAGGCATTCAACTTCATCAAGGCGGTTGTTTTCCAGATAGGTGCGGGCAGCGTCTGGGATATGATCGGTCCAAGTCATGCAATGCTCCTCTCACGGAAGAACCGCGCGATCATCACAGCCAGTTTTTGGTTCGCATTGGGTTTGCCAAAGTTGGCATGTGCGGCTGCTAGCAGGGGATCGGGCACAAGTCCGGGGCCGCGTAATTTGGCCAGTCCGTCAATCATCTGATCACTGTATTCTGGATGGGCTTGCACGGTAAAAGCGCGTTGACCGTATAGCAGTGCTGCGTTTTCGCAAAATCCGTTGCTGGCCACGACCTGTGCGTCTGTGGGGCGGGTCACAACCTGATCCTGATGCCATGCGTTCAGCGCGATATCTTCGCCCTGCCAGTCATATGTCGTACGCCCGACCGCCCAGCCGTCCTTGAATTTTTCGACTTTGCCACCCAGTGCTTGCGCGATGATCTGATGGCCAAAGCAAACGCCGACCATGGGCACGTCCGCAGCGTAAGCTTCGCGGATAAAGTCTTCCAGCGGGGCGATGAACGGGTGGTCCTCATAGGTGCCATGTTTGGAACCTGTCAAAATCCAACCGTCGCAGGCGGTCACGCTGTCGGGAAAAGCCATATCAACCACACTGTAGGCCTCAAACGAAAGCCCTTGTGCCTCCAGAAGGTGGCCAAATATCGTGTCATAGTCACCAAGCGTCGTTTGAAGCTCGTCCGGCGCGTGGCCGGTTTGCAGGATGCCGATTTTCATAGATCACCGTTTTGTTGGAGTAATGCAGCCTAGCGCGGGCATCAAACTGTGTCGAGATAGAGATCTAGCTGCTCTTCTGGGCTAAGCTCAGCGAAATATTTCATTTCCTGACGCTTGGTGCGCAGCAGGTTTTCGACCAGTTGTGGATCAAAAATGCGGCGCGCCAGCGCGCTTTTATCAAAGGCCTCGATCGCGTCTGCCCAAGTGGCGGGCAGTTGCGGCAGTTTTTGGTCATACGCGCTGCCTGTAATCGGGGCAGGCGGCGTCAACTTGTCTTCGATACCAACCAAAGCTGATCCTAGAACAGCGGCCAAGAACAGATATGGGTTCACATCGCCACCCGCGACGCGGTGCTCGATCCGGCGCGCTTTAAAGCTGCCTCCGGGGACCCGCACGGACGCAGTGCGGTTATCAAAGGCCCAGCAGATAGAAGTTGGCGCATGTTGGCCGGGCACAAGCCGGTCATAGCTATTGTCATGCGGTGCAAAAATAAGCGCCAGATCGTGCATCCCCGCCAAACAGCCCGCGATGCCATGCCCCAGCATATCGGTGCCCTCATAGGTATCATTGGCAAAAACGTTATTGCCCGCTGCGTCGAGCACCGAGAAATGGGTGTGTAGCCCGTTGCCTGCGTAATCCTCGTAAGGTTTTGCCATAAAGGACGCGGCCATACCGTGGTTGCGCGCAATGCCGCGCACCAGCATTTTGAACAGCCATGCATCATCGGCGGCCTTTAGCGCGTCGGGCACATGTTCTAGATTGACCTCAAATTGCCCCAAGCCGCCCTCGGAAATTGCGGCCTCGGCGGGAATCCCCATCTCGTCGCAGGCATCGTAAAGGTCGTTAAAAAAACGGTCAAAAGCGTCGAGCGCGCGCAAGCTAAGGATTTCGGCACCTGCACGGCGTTTGCCGGTGCGCGGTGATTTTGGCTGGCGAATTTCCTTGCCGCTATCGTCGATCAGGTAGAATTCCATCTCGGTGGCTGCGACAGGGGTCAGCCCGAGCGCCTTGTAGCGCGCAACAACAGACGCTAGCGCATGGCGCGGATCGCCTTCAAACGGGGTGCCATCCTCGTGGAACGACCATAAGGGCAGGATTGCGGAGGGGGAGGACAGCCACGGCATCGGCACATAGCCGCGCTCTGTGGGCAGGAGCACGCCGTCTGCATCGCCGGTCTCGAAAACCAAAGGACTGTCGTCGATGTCTTCGCCCCAGATGTCCAAATTCAGCACGGATAATGGAAAGCGCGTGCCTTCCTTTTCCAGTTTGGCCGCAAATTTACGCGGCACACGTTTTCCGCGCGCTTGGCCGTTCAAATCGGCAGCACCACAACGGACATTGCGCACTTCGGGATGTTCTTCGAGCCAGCTCATTTTTACCTGATAATCTGCGGACGAACTTTAATCTTAACGCGTCTGTCTTGCGGAAGATGCCGGTTCAAGCGGTTGTTGACGACGCCAAAAATCGTAATGACAATTAGCGTGAGAATAATGAAATACATAGCGAGGATCGGGTAGGGCACAAAGGGGTTAAATGTCTTATCTGCAAAATAGTTTGCATAATACAAAGCGTCACCGCGCTGTTGGGTAGCAGGGAATCCACTAAAGAAAACAAGCGTTGTAGCATGAAACAAAAAGATCGCCTCGTTGGTGTAGGCAGGCCATGCAAGGCGCAGCATCGTAGGCCAGACCACGCGACGAAACCGTGACCAGCCATGCAGCCCGTATGCATCAGCCGCCTCTGTGTCGCCCTTGGGGATCGATTGCAGTGCGCCGTAAAAAATCTCGGCTGAATAGGCGGCGGTATTGAGAAACAGCACAACCAGAGCGCCCGCCCAAGCCGATGTCAGCGGTGAAAAGATCGGGAATTGGCCCTTAAGCGAAAGGAAGACGAAGTAGGCAAAGAAAAATTGAATGAACAGGGGCGAGCCGCGGAACAAAAAGATAAACCATTCTGCGGGTTTGCGCAGCCATGCAGATTGCGCCGCCTTGCCCAATGCCAATGCGGTTGCGAAAAAGAAGCCAGTGATCAACGCCACAACGCCAAAGTAGATATTCCAGATCATGCCAGAGCCGATCAGGGTGAATTGTTGGCAAAGCGTGAAATCGGTTCGGGGCAAAAGACGTTGACCGATACCCTGAGAACGCAGTCCATAGTCCATAATGGTCTGGATGCACTCTTCCATTATGTCGCGGCCTTGCGTTGGGCTTCGCCGGCGGCGGTGGCTTGCCCACGGGTCAGGCGGGCCATGATCCGGCCCAAGACGACTTCGGATACTTTGGTGAAACACAGGTAGAACACCAGCAGGAAGGCAAAGTAGTAAATGCGCCAGTCGCCATGCGGATAACTGGTGAAATTAGGCGTTTTGGTGCCGCCCAATTCGCGCGCCCAATAAACGATATCCTCAACACCTAGCAAAAACAGCAGTGGCGTGGCCTTGATCAAGACCATCCACAGGTTCGACAGGCCAGGCAAGGCAAAGACCCACATCTGTGGCACCAGAACGCGCCAGAATGTCTGGCGGCGTGACATGCCATAGGCTTCGGCTGTCTCGAGTTGGCCTTTGGGCACCGCGCGCATGGCACCAAACAAAACATTGGCCGCAAAAGCGCCGAAGACGATTGAAAAGGTCAAAACGGCCAGCATAAAGCCGTATGTTTCGTGGACCCATTGCGGGGAATTTCCAAGCGGCATTTTGGCTTGTGCACAAACAACAAAATCGTTTCCTTGCCGAATTGGCATGTCCCAGTCAGGGCATTTCACCTTTTGGCGCAGATATTCGATGCCTTGATCTAACGCGATAACAAAGAATAGAAAGAATGCGATGTCGGGAACGCCGCGCACAATCGCGATATAGGATTTGCCCAGCCAGCGTAGCGGCGCAATATGACTTCGGGCTGCCGATGCACCGCCAAAGCCAAAGGCCAAGGCGACAGGGGCGGTGATCGCAAGCAGCAATAGCACGGTGCCAAATGACCAGTAGAAACCCATATGCTTGCCTGTGGTCAGGTAGCACGACATCCATTTGACGCTTTCTAGGGTTGATGGATCGGCACAATATTGAAAAATGGGAACACCGGTTGATGGGTTGAATTTAAGTATTCTAGGAAAAAGCGAGGGCAGAAGGGCGCGCCCCGACCCGAAGGCCGAGGCGCAATTTTATGTTACTCGAACTGACCAGATTCTGGCAGCCATTTTGCGATCAGCGCGTTCAAAGTGCCGTCTTCTTTCATGGAGATGATCGCCGCGTCAAATTTGGCTTTCAGGTCTGTGTCAGACTGGCGCAGGCCAATGCCGATGCCGCCACCGATCATGATCTCTTGCGCGACCAGCGACAGATCCCCGTCTGCGGCGGCAAGGGGTTCGAGGAAGGCTTTATCAGCAAGCACTGCATCTGCTTCGCCGTTTTTGACAGCTGCGACGGTTTCGTCGGGCGTTGCGAACTCAAGCAAGGTTGCACCGGTAGACGCGACATAGGCCGCCTGGATTGTGCCCGCTTGTGCCGCAATCACACCGGTTGTCAGGTCTGTTGCGTCGTTCAACACAAGATAGGATGATGGATCGGGGAGGGTGTACTGTTCAGAGAACGCGATAACTTCCATGCGCTCGTCAGTGACGGACATACCCGCGATGATTGCGTCGTAGTTGCCGGACACGAGGTTGGGAATAATGCTATCCCATTCGTTGGTGACCCACTCGCAGGTCAACTCGGCACGCAGGCAAAGCTCGTCACCCACTTCGCGCTCGAAGCCGTCAACTTCGCCAGCATCATTCAGAAAGTTATACGGAGGGTAGGCGCCCTCGGTGCCCAAGCGCACGACGCCGTGGGATTCCGCCAAAGCGGCCCCCGCAGTAAGTGCCAGAACGGCCGTAGAAAGGATAAGGTTTTTCATCAGAATTCTCCCGAGTTGATGAGTGATTATGCCGGTACGGTTGCGGAGATAAACCCGCGTAACCTATTCGTTTTTGGGGCGCCAAAAAGCTCTGTTGGCGGCCCTTCTTCTTCGATTTTCCCCATGTGGAGAAAAACGACATGATCGCTGACGTCGGCGGCCAATCGCATATCGTGGGTCACGATAATCATGGTCCGACCTTCAGCGGCCAAATCTTTGATAACTTTGACAACTTCTTGTTCCAACTCAGGATCAAGGGCGCTTGTCGGTTCGTCAAATAACAGCGCTTTTGGCTCCATGCAAAGCGCGCGCGCAATGGCCGCCCGTTGCTGCTGGCCGCCCGATAGCATTGCAGGATAGGCGTCGCATTTGTCCCCGATCCCGACCTTGTCGAGATATCTGCGCGCAGACGTCTCTACTTCTGCTTTGTCGCGACCCAATACTGTGACGGGGGCCTCCATGACGTTTTGCAAAATCGTCATGTGCGCCCAGAGGTTAAACTGCTGGAATACCATTGAAAGATTGGTGCGAATACGTGTGATTTGGGCACGATCCGATGGCCTGCGGTTCAGGCCTGTGCCCTTCCATGTGACAGGTTCGCCGCAAAATAAAACATCGCCCTGCTGGCTATCTTCGAGTAAATTCGCGCAGCGCAATAGTGTTGATTTGCCAGACCCAGAAGAGCCGATCAGTGAAACCACATGACCCGATGGTGCGGAGATATCGACGCCTTTAAGGACCTCTAATGATCCATAGGATTTGTGCAGGTCGCGTATCTCGATGACTGGTAATTCAGAGGTCACGTTAGCCCACTTTTGTTGTTCCGCTGCGCAGTAGGGCGTATTTTGATCCGTTTGGCAACGCCTTGTCACGACTTTACCTAGCGTTACGCGCCAATCGTTTGCGGCAACGGGGGGAGCGGCAAATCGTAATCAGCCTGTGGGAGAGTAATGATGCCGCTGAGGCCCAGAATTTGGGCGTGTTTTGGTTGCAGCGCTGTGATGGCGGCTTGGATCGCGTCGAAATAGGGCGCAGGGTCTTGGTCTGATCGGGTGATGAACGTCATGCCCGGCGCGCTTTGGGTTGTGCCAAGCACACGTAAGGCACAGGTCGGGGCAAAGTCTTGGGCAAGCACGCGCCAGGTTTGCGCATCAATCGCGGCAATGTCCGCGCGCCCGTCGGCGACCATCTGAACCGAGCGATCATGTGCGCCTGTGATTATCGGGGCGGCAAAGCGGAACCCGTTCGCCGCAGCCCACGCCATTGGTGCGCCATATCCCGAATGGGACATCAGCGCATTGACCGCAAAACGCAACGTAGCAAAGTCTTGCGTAACCTGTTCTGATCCGTCTTTGCGCGCGACAAATACACTGTTGTAGTGGCCCGCAGGACAATCGGGTAGGCCATAGTCCGCAGCCCCGATCACCGTTACTTTTCCGCGAAACTCGGCGCGATATGGCAGATTGCAAATTTGCCCCAAAACCAAATCGGCACGCGCCCATCCGACCAGATGGTCGATCTCGCGGTCCAGTGTTTCAGGCGCATCGATCCCGCCTGCGCGCAATCCGTCACGAATAAGGTCCCACAGGGCATCATGCGCCGCGCAGTTACTGGGCCGGTCGTACATCGGCAGGCTGGCAATCATGTTTGGCGGGCTTCAATCGCGATGCGGGCGGTATTGCTGTCTTGATCTTCCACGCCAAGCATCGGAGCCACCAATCGCATCATGGTGTTTTCATCCGTATCGCGCACGCCGTCGGCCAGCACGATTTCCCACATGGCGGCAATCACGGCACGGCGGTCTTCATAGGGCACGGCCGCTTTTATAGCTCGGGTAAAGCGGACGGTGTCAGGGGCTTCGCTTTCTAAAACTTCGCACTGGGCGCGCAACGAGGCCGGATCGGCAAGCCCGTAGCGCTTTGCCAAAATTGCATCGATGCGCGAAATTTCGACCGCAGCATAGTCGCCATCAGCGCGGGCAAGGCGGACCAATAGCGCACCAAGCGCCAAACGAGCGTCGGTGTCGGGCAATTGATCAGGGGCGGGGGCGGTCAAACGCCGAATGAGGTCTGCAAACATTCTGTGAACATAGGGCGTGATGAGCAGGGCGAAAACCCCCGAAAGCGCTATTTTAGGGATTTGAATTTGTCAGACAGCCATGCCGCTTGCGCGTCGAACCCATAGGGCGCGTTCACAACAAACATGCCAGAGCCAACCATGCCATGTCCTGCGCGCGCCGGTTCAAAGTGGACTTCGTGCAGTGTCGCATCTGGTATTTGGGCGCGCAACGCCGCCGTCATCGGTTTATGCCGGTCATCCACCAAAATCGGATACCAAAGCGCTAAAATGCCGACGCCCCACTTGCGGTGGATTTTGCGAAAGAAGTCGGGAATATCGTCGTAGTCGGATTTGATCTCGAACGATGGGTCAACCAACAACATGCCACGGCGCGGATCTGGCGGACAACGCGACATGGCCATCTGCCAACCGTCCAGTTGATGACAGCCCACTGCATGGTTTGCCATCGCATCGCGCAGCGCGGTAATTTCAGCGGGGTGTAATTCGGCGACATCAATCTGGTCGATGTCACGCAACAAATGCGCCGCCACCATTGGCGATCCGGGATAGGCATTTGGGCCCTCTTGGGCGCGCAGGGCTGCCAAAACGCGGGCGAAGGGATGATCTGGCGCGAACCATTTCTCTGCCAAGGCAATCCCGCGTGCCGCTTCGCCCGTCTTCAGAGCCGCATCACTGGACAGATCATAGAGTGCGCGACCGGCATGTGTTTCCAGATAAGATAGCGGCTTATCCTTGCGGGTCAGATAGTCCAGCATCCATGCTAGCAGGGCGTGCTTATGCACGTCGGCCATATTGCCCGCGTGAAATCCGTGTTGGTACGACAGCACCGGCGGCGGCCTAGACCAGCCGCGAATTGTCGACCGCGGCGCGCACGAAATCGGCAAACAATGGATGCGGTGCAAATGGTTTTGACTTTAATTCGGGGTGGAACTGCACGCCAATGAACCACGGGTGATCTTTCCATTCAACGATCTCGGGTAATTTACCGTCAGGCGACATGCCAGAAAACGTCAGGCCGACCTTTTCCAATTGATCATGGTATTTCATATCCACTTCATAACGGTGGCGATGACGTTCCTCGATCTGTGTGCTGCCATAGACTTTGGCGACTTTGGACCCTTCGGTTAGGGTTGCATTGTACGCGCCCAATCGCATGGTGCCACCTTTGTCATCGGTGGCGGCGCGGGCGATTTTGTGATTGCCCTGCACCCATTCTTTGAGATGATAAACCACTGGCTCGAAACGTTTGCTGCCCGTTTCGTGGTCAAATTCTTCCGAGCCCGCAGTCTTGATACCCGCCACATTGCGCGCCGCCTCAATCACTGCCATCTGCATCCCCAAACAGATGCCCAGATAGGGAATACCCCTTTCGCGGGCAAACTGCGCCGCCTTGATCTTGCCTTCCGTTCCGCGCTCGCCGAACCCCCCCGGCACGAGGATCGCGTGGTAGCCTTCTAGGTAGGGAGCGGCATCTGCGCGATCAAACAACTCGGCATCGACCCATTCGATCTTGACCTTCACACGGTTGGCCATTCCACCATGGGTTAAGGCCTCTGCAATGGATTTATACGCATCTTCAAGCTGGGTGTATTTACCAACAATCGCTATTTTCACTGTTCCTTCGGGGTTGTGAATGCGGTCGTAAACATCGTGCCACACGTCCAGCTTGGGCGCCGGCGCAGGTGAGATATCAAAGGCGTCAAGAACCGCCTGATCCAAGCCTTGTGCGTGATAGGCAAGTGGCGCCTCGTAGATCGACTTCAGATCATAAGCGGCCACAACGGATTCTTTTCGCACGTTACAAAACAGCGCAATTTTTTCGCGCTCTTTATCGGGGATCGGATGCTCGGACCGGCAAACCAGCACATCGGGCGCGATCCCGATCGACTGCAGTTCTTTGACCGAATGTTGTGTTGGTTTGGTCTTCAACTCGCCCGATGCAGCCAAATACGGCAGCAACGTCAGGTGCATGAAAATACATTGGCCGCGCGGCTTGTCATGGGCAAACTGTCGGATCGCCTCAAAGAATGGCAGGCCTTCGATGTCACCCACCGTGCCGCCAATCTCGCAGAGCATGAAATCGACTTCATCGTCGCCAACTTTCAGAAAATCTTTAATCTCGTTGGTCACATGCGGAATAACCTGAATGGTTTTCCCCAAATAATCCCCGCGCCGCTCTTTTTCCAACACGGTCGAATAGATACGGCCCGACGAGACGGAATCAGTATTGCGGGCGTGAACTCCGGTGAAACGCTCGTAATGGCCCAAGTCCAGATCGGTTTCCGCACCATCATCGGTCACAAATACTTCACCATGCTCAAACGGTGACATCGTGCCGGGATCAACGTTTAAGTAAGGGTCCAGTTTGCGCAGACGCACTGAAAACCCGCGCGCTTGCAGTAATGCACCCAATGCCGCAGAGGCAAGCCCCTTGCCAAGCGAGGAGACAACGCCACCAGTAATAAAAATATAACGTGCCATAGCGCAATCGCCCCCGTGTGCGTGGTTC
>TARA_R110002051_G_scaffold13808_6_pt1 | contig 23813 bp, 22 predicted proteins | sample TARA_R110002051 | Tara Oceans TARA_R110002051 (sample SAMEA4397023) | marine metagenome | biome: Polar Biome; feature: [MES] marine water layer (ENVO:01000295) within the mesopelagic zone...; material: water (ENVO:00002006), including particulate matter (ENVO:01000060) such as......
TACCCTAACAACAGATTTTGGATTAAAAGATCACTTTGTAGCCGTATTAAAAGGCTCCATATATACAGAACTGCCCGATGCCAAAATTGTTGATATTTCGCATGACATTATGCCGTTTAACATTCATGAATGTGCATATATACTATCAAATTCATACAAAAGTTTCCCTAAGGGCACCATACATATTGTAGGTGTAGATTCTGAAGAAACACCAGATAACAAGCATGTGGTAGCTCTAGTAAACGGGCATTATTTTATAAGTGCCAACACAGGTGTTATTGGGCTTATAACTTCTGAAATGACCCCAGAAAAAGTGGTTGAAATAAATTTACCGGACTCTATTGCAAATTCTTTTCCAGTGTTAAACGTATTTATACAAGTAGCATGCCATATTGCACGTGGGGGCACTTTAGAAATTGTTGGCAAACCTTTCTCTGAGCTTAATGATTTAAGGGAATTTGCTCCTAGAATTGTCGAAGATGGAAAGAAAATAATAGGTAGTGTTATCTATATTGATAACTATGGCAATGTCATCACAAATATTCGAAAAAATCTTTTTGATGCCTATAGAAATGGTAGAGAATTTAAGCTTTTAGCAAGAAACCATAAGATTGACAAAATACATAATGCGTATAATGATTTTATAGACTATAGTTTAGAAAAAGGGCAGCGAAAAAGCGCAGGCGATCTACTAGCCATTTTCAATTCTTCGGACTATATAGAATTAGCAATTTATAAAAGTAATTTAACCACTGTAGGCGGAGCCTCAACACTACTAGGGCTTGACTATAGAGATACGATTATGGTTGATTTTGAATAAACCATAAATGAACGGATATACATTTAATTCTCGGAATTTAAAGGGCTATTAAATATTTTAAAAGTTAATAACTATTTCCCAAAACTTATATTAACAATGTTTAACTAGTAAAACATAGCAATCCACATCACAATTGACTTTTACAAACTGTTAATAAGTTTGTTTCCTTAAAAAGGTCAATTAAAATATCTTTGTTGGTATCTAAAACTACCAACAGTAAGGAGTTTAACCTATTATTCTTATTTTGAATAGTAAATAATATCAATAAAATTTAAAGAATGAAATTTATAGTTTCAAGTACCTATTTACTTAAACAGCTTCAAATTTTAGGAGGTGTCATTAATAACAGTAATACATTGCCAATTTTGGACAATTTCCTGTTCGATTTGCAAAAAGATAAATTAACTGTTTCTGCATCTGACTTAGAAACAACAATGAGTTCCGTAATTAAGGTAGATTCTGATAATGAAGGCATTATTGCTGTTCCGGCAAGATTACTTTTAGAAACTTTAAAAACTTTTCCAGAACAACCCCTTACTTTTGTTGTAGAGGACAATAATACAGTTGAAATAAGCTCTAACCATGGTAAGTATGCTTTGGCATATGCTGATGGAGCAGAATTTCCTAAGGCAGTGGAATTATCAAGTCCAAGCTCTACGACCTTACTTGGGGATATTTTAGCTACCGCAATCAATAAAACAATCTTTGCAGCCGGAAATGATGACTTAAGACCAGTAATGAGTGGTGTTTTTTTTCAATTCTCACCTGAAAACTTAACTTTTGTTGCTACAGATGCCCATAAATTGGTAAAATATCAACGTACAGATGTTTCTGCTTCTCAAGTAGCTGAGTTCATTATGCCTAAAAAACCTTTAACTTTATTAAAAGGGATTTTAGCAGGTAGCGAGTCTGATGTGCTAATAGAGTACAATGAAAGCAATGCTAAATTCAGCTTTGAAGAAACTGAATTAATATGTAGACTAATAGATGGCAAATACCCAAATTATGAAGCGGTAATACCAAAAGAAAATCCAAATAAACTTACTATAGCTAGAAATCAATTTTTAAGTTCAGTAAGAAGGGTGTCTATTTTCTCTAACAAAACTACCCACCAAATACGTTTAAAAATTGCAGGCGCTGAATTGAATATTTCGGCGGAAGATATTGATTACTCTAATAAAGCAGAGGAAAGATTAACCTGCTCTTACCAAGGAGATGATATGCAAATAGGTTTCAACTCTAGGTTCTTAACAGAAATGTTGAACAATTTAAGTTCAGATGATGTTTCTTTAGAAATGAGTTTGCCAAATCGTGCAGGAATCCTAACTCCTACAGATGGTTTAGATGAAGGTGAATATGTTACAATGTTGGTAATGCCCGTTATGCTTAACAGCTAGTACTAATAAGTTATAAATTTAAAAGGGTCAGTAAACTGACCCTTTTTTTTTATGCTTTAAATTGTGTTTATGAGATAAACCTAATGGTTCCGAAATAGCTAGGGGATTCTCCATTGCTGGCCTTTACTGCATTAACAGCAGGCATAACTAAAGATAAGACACCTGCGAAAATCAATAATAAGATTCCGAGTCCAAATAGCAATATACCAGGTATACCTATTATTAAGTATAAAATTAAGGTTAATTGAAAGTTGATAACAGATTTACCATGCTCATTCATACCTACAACAGAATCTTTAGTGGTTAGCCAAATTACCAACGGTACAATGAGTCCGCCAAATCCAGTTATAAAATCTAAATATTGAGACAAATGTGTTATGACCAAAAGATTACGATCTTCACGTACAACTACTGCGTTATTATTTACTAATTCCATTTTTGATTGATTTAATGATGAATACTATAAATAAGACGCGTAATTGTTGAAAATGTTACAATATTTTATCTTTTATAATTTTCTCTTTAGCTTTTTTAATTTCTCTTGCTCCTTTATTAGCTTTAATTGAGACTTTGCAATTTTGTCTTCATATTTCTGAATATCAATTGGAGAAAGAGTTCCTTTCAGCTTTCCTTTCTCTAGCTTATTTTGATATTTTTCAATTTGTTTTTCTTCCTTTGCTATCGATTTAGCTCTAGAATTAATTTGCTTTTTTAACTTCTCTTCTTTTTTCTTCTCAGCAGCTTCCTTCTTCTCCTTTTTAGCTTTAGCCTCTGCCTTATCAACCTTCTTTTTTACTTTATCCAACTCCTTTTGTTGTTCAATTGAAATCACTTCAGAAGACTCCGGAAGATTACTTTGTGAAACTCCCACAACAGATACCAGCATAAATACTAACAATACAATTACTTTTTTCATTTTAAATTATAAATTTTATAACACACAAAACTACTATATAATTAATTACTTAAAATAAAATTGCTATAAATTAAGAAAACTACAACAGTTAATAATTGATTATTTTTACAAGATGATTTCAACAGATACTATTATAGCATTAGCTACTCCGGCAGGTGCAGGAGCAATTGCAGTTATAAGACTTTCGGGACCCAGTGCAATTATTATTGCCTCTAATCATTTTGAATCAGTATCCGGTAAAATTCTTGAAAACCAAAAAAGTCATACCATACATTTAGGATATATAAAAGACGGTGCAAATGTGTTAGATCAAGCACTTATTTCCATCTTTAAGAATCCACATTCCTATACAGGAGAAAACGTTATTGAAATATCTTGTCATGGCTCACCATACATTCAGCAACAAATTATACAATTATTCCTTAGAAACGGCTGTAGAACTGCAGATCCTGGTGAATTTACACTAAGAGCCTTTTTAAATGGCAAGATGGATTTAAGTCAGGCTGAAGCTGTTGCCGACCTAATTTCAAGTGATAATGCCGCTAGCCACCAAATAGCTGTACAACAAATGCGTGGCGGATTTAGCAATGAAATAAAGCAGTTGCGAACAGAGCTTTTAAACTTTGCTTCTTTGATTGAATTAGAACTTGATTTTTCTGAGGAAGATGTAGAATTTGCAGACCGTACACAATTTAAAGAACTGCTTACTCGAATTCAAAAGGTACTGCAAAGTTTAATAGATTCTTTTGCTGTTGGAAATGTGATTAAAAACGGAATTCCTGTAGCTATTGTTGGAGAACCTAATGTGGGTAAATCTACTCTTTTAAATGCTTTTTTAAATGAAGAACGAGCATTGGTATCTGATATTGCCGGTACCACTCGTGATACTATTGAAGACGAAATATCTATTGGCGGAATAGGCTTTCGATTCATAGACACTGCAGGAATTCGTGCGACCCAAGATGTTGTAGAAGGTATGGGAATTAAGCGGACGTTTGAAAAGATAGAGCAGGCACAAGTAGTTTTACTATTGGTTGATGGCTCTAAACTATTATCCGACGATAAAAAACTGAAAAATATTGTTGTTGATTTTGAAAAGATAAAAAATCAGAATCCGCAAAAACCTTTAGTCCTATTGGTAAATAAAGCGGACACACTTACGGAGGACGATAAAAATAAAATTGGTTCTTACCTAGAAAACGTTAAGTACTTATCTGCAAAAACAGGGGAAGGTGTAGAAGAACTACAAAATAGCCTATTAGAATTTGTAAATACCGGAGCTTTACGTAATAATGAAACAATAGTAACCAATACCCGTCATTACAATTCACTATTAAAAGCATTAGAAGAAATAGAAAAGGTACAATTTGGCATGAAAGCAGAACTTTCAAGTGACCTTATGGCTATTGATGTCCGCGAAGCACTTTATCATCTTGGCGAAATCACAGGGCAAGTAACTAATGATGAATTATTAGGTAATATATTTGCTAATTTCTGTATCGGCAAATAACATCACTAAATTACACTTACCAAACATCAGTTAAACATAATAAAATATAGGTTTTTTAAAAATACACTAAGCTTTACTTAGCGATATTTAGTGTTTTTTAGCTATTATTTGTACCTATTTTGTACCTCGTTCTCATTTTTAATTTATATTTGAACCATAGGGGGAAATGATGGCGACTAATTACACTTAAATACTCTTATCTCCACTTATTTCCTCTTATGTCATACAATTTTAATTGTTGAATGAGTTCAAATATTAAGGTTTCTCGAATTTGTCAAAACTGCAACATAGAGTTTGTAGCACGTACTACGGTCACAAAATACTGCGGACCAGTTTGCGCTAAAAGAGCCTATAAAACCAGACAGCGAAAAAAGAAAGTGAAATCTTCTTATGAAGAAACTTTAAAACTAAAACTGCAACCGTATGAAGTGTTAGCTGTAAAAGATTTTTTAACTGTCAGAGAAGCTTCAACTTTATTGAATATCTCTACTAGAACTACTTATAGATTAATTAAAGATGAAATCATTGTGGCTGTAAATCTTTCCGACAGATTAATAAGAATCAAAAGAACTTCAATAGACAAACTTTTAACTTCTATTTAAAACATTATGGCAAACGTAACCGTGCGAAGAAAGAAACTGGCATCAGGCAAGTGGAGTCTGTATTTAGACTATTACCCTCCTATTATACACCCAAAAACTGGAAAGGAAACTAGAAGAGAGTTTTTAAAACTTTATACCCATGTTACTCCAAAAGATGAAATGGAAAGACTTCACAATAAAAAAACCATAGAATTTGCTGAAATCGTTAGAGCAAAGAGATTACTACAATTACGAGATAGAGAATTCGGACTTAAAGAAAATATTAAGTTGAATGTGAAAATTGCAGCATACTATAATAGTCTCGTGGAGGAAAAACTGAACACTGGAAGCCACAATAATTACCTAGCCTGGAAAGCATCTTATCAACATTTCTTAAATTTCGTTGGTGAAAAATTACAAACGCAGCAGTTTACTCCAAAGTATGTTAAGGATTATAGAAGATATTTACTGGAGTTAAAGAAAGAGAACACTAATGAGAAGAAATTGGCTACCAATACGGCATCTACATATTATAAACATTTCATTAATGTTTTAAAAAGTGCTTTTAAAGACAACCTAACAGATACCAATCTAGCGAAAGATGCCGAATACATTAAGGCAGAAGAAACACGGCGAGAATATTTAACAGAGGATGAATTAGGTATTCTATGGAAAACCCCTATTAAAATTGAAAAAGTAAAACACATGGCGATATTCGCAAGTCTAACAGGTTTCCGATTTTCTGATATAGTATCATTAAAATGGGAAAGTGTATTCACAGATTCCCATCAAGGCAATTATGTGCAGCTTAAGGAAAAAAAGACTGGTAATATTAGTAATCACCCTATACCAAAAACTGCTTTTAGTATTCTAAAACTACAAACTACCAGCAAAGGTTTAGTATTTGATAAAATTGATTATTCTAAAACAGTTAGACCTTTAAGAAAATGGATTGAGGACTCCGGTATAAATAAAAAAATCTCCTTTCATAATTTCAGACATTCTTATGCTACACTTCAACTTGCCAACGGTACCGACATATACACCGTTTCTAAATTGCTAGGGCACAAGAATGTATCTACTACTCAAATCTATGCTAAGGTCATGGATAAAAACAAAATTGAAGCCGCTAACCGCATAAATTTAAAACTTGATGGATTATTATAAAACATACACTGAATGTTGGGAAAATATCATCATTAGCAAGACCCTTGAGGCAAAAGATTATTTCAGAAAATCTAAAGAAAAAAATCGTCCATTCTTATATGCTCATAAGGCATTTACTAAACAAATAATTGAGTTATTAAATAATGAAATAGTATTGCCACTAAAAGAAGATTATCCTGAAATACTATCAATTTTCAACAGGAGAGCCGAATTAGCAGAAAATCAACAAATTTCATCAGTATTATCAAATGAGATTAAGGACCTATACCTTGAAAATGGATATAATTTATCTGATTATTATATTTTAATAGAAAAATTGGCGCAGTATGAAGCCTTAAGCGAAATTAGCAGGAATTTGAGTAACCATAACCATTATTTAGAGTTGGTTTATAAAACTGAAATGTGGGAAAATTTTCAATTAAAAGAATTTGAGAAGGGATATTTAAATGATAGCAGATATATTAAAATGAGAGTAATAATTTATCCTACCAAAGAAAAAAAAATACCAATCGTTGAGATAAAAACTAACCCTGTTAACTATGAAACTCAAAGAAAATATCAAAACCATATAAATAAATTTACTAAGAGTGAGAAAAAATTCATCCTATTTGTTTTAGGCGAATTTTATAAAGGTGAAGAGTCTAAATTATTTAAGGAGAAATTACCCTTTACGGAAGTTCTTATGTCTTTACAGGTTACCAAGGATTGTTATGATGAAAGAATATTTTACACTATTCCAAGTAGCATTACTTACTATACTTCAATTAATACAGGCATTAAACTTGCTCCAAAAGGCAAAGGAAATATTTTTCTAAATAATCTTATTGAAAAGTTAGATTCTCTTGGCTTTGAACAACTACAGAAGTTGATTGCTGAATGGTACATCACTAAATAAAACAAAACAATAACAAATTATTACTATATAAGATTCCATATTCTCATCTATCAAACAAACACACAAATAATTGATTTATAGTGTTTTAAAAAATATACTTACTATATATACACTATATATATCCCAAATTTAAACTTAACTCCCTTTCTACCTTCGAATTCAATATTAATTAAATTATAATAATATATGAATTCATTATTTACATTCACAGATGAAGGTTTTGAGTACCTTGCTAAGTTAATTTCCGAACATTTAAAAGACGGTATTAAGGTCGAAAAAAAATTAGAACCAGAGATACCCATAGATGTCAACGAAGCTTCTGTATTTGTCAAAAAAAGTAAGTTTACTCTATATGGCAAAGTCTCTAGAAACGAAATGCCTTTTCATAAAAGAGGAAAACACTTGTATTTTTTCAAATCTGAATTAATCACTTGGCTAAAAGCAGGCAAGCGAGAAGATAAAGCCTCTATTCAAAACGAGGTAGATGAATACTTACTTAAAAATCAACTGTAATCATGGAAAAGGATACTAAAACATTTTTACCCGACGGTTACGTTCATATTGATGAAGTAGTTAAGGATATAACTCAATTAATTTATACTCATAATGGCAGCATTATGTTAGTCCGCTCATTAAATCTTTTGATAACAAAACTGAATGTTGCTAAAGAAATAATTAGCTACATGCCAAAACTACCTTTACACCAAATTGATCAAGCGGTAATTTCTATGTGTAATGAAGACCCAAATCTACACGGCGTGTACATTAAACTTCTATTCAAAAGTAGAAGTCGAAATACCGATTACGGAAAAATGGGTGAATTAACCGTAGAAATAGAAAAATCATGAGCGAACAATATATGAGAATAGGTACGGACTATTTCAAAGAAGCCTACCTACCCTTACACAGCGGTGATAAAACGAAAGTTCTTTTAAAATGGAACAAAGGTGAGATTATAACAGATTATGGAAAGGAGTATTTAGAAACTATACCCAGGTATGATGGGTTTTGTTTAATACCCTCGCATATTAACCACCGGAAGGTGATTGACGGATTCTTAAATCAGTACCATGCGGTTGATCATCAACCCCTACCGGGAGAATTAAAAGAGACCATCAAATTCTTAAAACATTTTTTTGGTGAGCAATATGAGTTGGGCCTAGACTACCTCACCCTACTATGGCAAAGACCAACGCAGACACTACCAATTCTATGTTTGGTAAGCACAGAGCGTAACACAGGTAAATCAACATTTCTGAATTATTTAAAAATGGTATTCCAGAGTAACATGACCATTAATAATAATGAAGATTTCAGGAGTAGGTTCAATGCTGACTGGGCTGCTAAATTAATCATTGCGGTAGATGAAGTTTTGTTGGACAAACGTGAGGACAGCGAGCGCATTAAGAATTTATCAACCGCCAAGAGTTACAAAAGTGAATCTAAGGGCAAAGACCGTGTTGAGATACCGTTCTATGGTAAATTTATTCTGTCCTCTAACAACGAAGAAAATTTTATTTATGTGGATAATGAGGAAATACGGTACTGGGTACGCAAAGTTCCTAAACTGCCTAAGAATGGTGATAAACCTAATATGTTAGATGCGCTTAAAAAAGAGCTTCCACATTTCATTCACTTGTTGACCAATAGGGTAATATCAACGAAAAAAACTACACGTATGTGGTTCACTAAAGAACAAATACGTACTGATGCTTTGAATAAATTAGTGAAGTCGAATAAGACATTTATTCATAAAGAGCTAGAACAAATTTTACTGGATGAGTTTTATATGTTCGACCAAGATGTGCTAAAATACTCTAATGCAGATTTGGTTAAAAAATTATCTGAAAATAATATTAGAGTTTCGTCCTCTAAAGTTACTGAGGCTATTAAACTACATATGGGGCTAGAGACAACTAATAGTAGTTATAAAAAATACCATATGTCTATAATGCCCACAAAACAAAAGCCATTCGTAGAGACCACTCATCATAAGGGTAGACATTACACGTTCACTAGAGAAAAGATGGAAAATAACAGTTGATTTGTTGCGTATGGTTTTAAATGCCCAGCCAGCGGACGTTTAACCATTCAACAACTCATCAACTTGTTGTCAACAATTGAATTGTTGACACATTGTTGAAATACTGTTGCAGTTACAATCTATAGCAAACACTGCATCTTAAGTCAAAATCTAAGAACATTTCAACAATCAACAAGGGTAAGGTCATTACCTTAATTTAAGGTAATATCAGGTTCCACAATAGCCCTTATTAACCTTTCTATTTTTTTAATCCACAGAAAATTAAGAATTCAAAATATCTTTCCTAGCTATTGTACTACCGCACACAGGACAGAACTTATAATGGTCTTCTACCTTTGACTCACAATTAACACATAGAACCATTCTATTTGAATCATTGTTATTTTCAGTTTGACTAAAGAAAATATATTCCTCAGGGATATCTCTAATAAAATCTGAAACTGCACCTTTTTTGGATATTAAATATAGATGGTCTTTAGCCCTGGTCAGAGCTACATAAAACAACCTTCTCTCCTCTTCCAATAAATCATCATAATCTGTTGGTTTTATTACTTGATAAATTTTATCCTGTAACCATGGATCAGGAAACCCACCTTTGTTTGAGTGTAAGCCTAAAATAAATACAACTTTAGCTTCTAATCCTTTTGCACTATGTATAGTTCTAAATTGAACTTTGTGACCGCTACTTTTTAAAGCTTTAATTAAATCTGATGCCATTGCAGATCTTCTATAGAGAACTAAAATATCTTCAGGGTTTATGCCTTCGTCAAGGTGAGTTTCAATTGTTTCCCAAATAAAGGCATTTGATTGTCCTTCTTGTTCCTCATAAAAAATTTTAATCTTTTGTCCACCTCGTTTAACTGCTTTTATTTCTTTTGGTATTTGAAACTTATTCTTCTTGATAGCCTCTGTAGATGCGCAAACTATTGGGTCTGTGCTTCTGTAGTTTAAATTGAGTGTTAGCAGTTCAGAATCTGCAAAATGTTCTTTAAAATTTACGATATAGCTTATTTCAGAACCTCGAAAACCATAAATACTCTGCCAATCATCACCAACACAAAATAATTGTGTTGACTCTTTTGTAAGTAGATTGAGCAATTTTACTTGTAGATTATTTACATCTTGAAACTCATCTACCAAAATGTATTTATATTGATCCTGATACCTTTCTCGAATGTTTGGGTATTCTTGCAGCAATTGAATACTCTTGGTCAATAAACCATCGAAATCCAAGTACGATTTATTAGTGCAATAGTCGTTGAATTCGTTGATAATAGGTATTACCAGTTCATAAAACATACGAACTCTTTCAAAATCGCTTTCCGCAGCCTCACCTATAATTTGTTCAATAGGTTTCTCTGAGTTTACAATCTTGTTTCTTACTTCATTTACTTCTCTAAAAAATTTCTTTAATTCTTTTCTAAAGTTTATAAACTCCTCATCATAATGCAGCACTGTTGCAGAACTTAAATCAGGGCTTATTTTACCTTTTATAACCCGATCTAAGACCTTATTGAATATGGCTGAATTATGTGTGGCATCATCATAGGTTTTTATACAAGTATTACCGGCAATTTTCATCTTACCCTCTTTCCAAAAAGATGGATAACTTATATTACTAATATGTTCTAGGTACACCTTAGCTTGTGGAATAAAAAAATCGGGGTGAAAAGTTTTACCTTCTACCCTTACTTGTTTCTCATAAATATAATCGATACTATTACGATAAAACCAATCTGCAATAAACTGTTCAGATTTAGAGCGAACTTTATCTCCTTTTAAAGTTGTAAATAACTTACTTTCTGGTCTAAACTCATCTTGTTCTTTATGGTGATGAATAAAGTCTACAAAGTAATCTAATATGTAGCGTTTCAATTTTAAAAGAAACGACTTGTTGCTTGATAAACTAATAGTAACCTTCTCTATAATTTCACTAACGGTTTCTTCTGCAGTATTGCCTAGAAACTCATTATTTGATTTTTTATCAGCTACAATTTTAAACTTATTGTCGAATACATGTACCCCATCAGTTTTTATAATTTGATAACACAGACTATGTAATGTTTTAACCGTTAACTTATCTAACCATGGAAATTTTTTCAAGAAGGATTGGCGTTCCCTAGATTTCTCAATTACCGAAATACCTTTAGTGTTTATGAATTTTTCATAATAACCGGTTTTATCTACAGATACTATCAACCTATCTAGCATCTCATTTGATGCATTTTTAGTAAATGTAACTGCCAAAATATTTTTGGCATCTACAAGTTTATCATCAACTAGATAATTTATTTTATGAAGCAAGGTTTTGGTTTTACCTGAACCCGCACCAGCTAAAACAAGCAGACGATTACACTCGGAGAGTACAGCAGCTCGTTGCTTATCGTTTAAGGTGGATAAATCAGTTTTGGTTGATAGGTTTTTCATTTGGTAAGCTTAAATAATTTGAGATTTAAAACAACGTATTGTCATCTGACACTTCTCTTTTTGCATCTTCAACCATATACATGGCTTTACAATTTGGGCAAAAGAGATAGAATTCATAATAATAATTTTGACCTGGTTTTATCTTTCTTTTTTTTGGGGTCTTTTTTATAACGGCTGTATTACATTTTCTGCATAAATCACCCACTTTTTCTATTTTCTGTTCTTGGTACCAATCTATATGTTCCAAGTATTCCAGATAGCCTTCATCTTCAATTTTATCCTCAGTGTTAATACCTTTTGTAGCTAGAGCATCACAAAGTTCATTCTCTATATGACCCGCATGCCCTTTTACCCAATTAAAGGTTACTTCATGTTCATCTATAACATCTAATAGGCGTTCCCATAAATCTTTATTAAGTACTAAATTGCCCTTCTTTCTGACCCAATTATTGCGTTCCCAATTTACTGCCCAGCCTTTTTCAATACCATCTACCACATATTTGGAATCTGAATACACCGTAACTTTTGCTTTGGTTTTTATTTTTTCTAGACCAATAATTACCGCCATAAGTTCCATGCGGTTATTGGTTGTAAGTTCATAACCTTCAAAGAATTCTTTTTGCCGTCCCTTATAACTAAGAATTACCCCAAAACCACCTTTACCAGGGTTGGGCTCTGCCCCACCATCTGTAAAAAGTTCAATTACTGGGATTTCCTTATTCTCCATTATATTAGACTATTGAGTAAATTTTTAATAAATAAATAGGTCTACTCATTTTTTTGATTTTATATCTTGTTCGAGTATGCTTTTATATAATTTATTGATTGCTTTTAAAGATGTAAGTACGAATTCATTTTCAGGTTCAATTTGTTTCCAGTAGCTCAACCTACCCAAAACCCTATCAGCATAATATATGTCATTATACCTTTTTACCTGGTCAAGAATACCGTACTTCATTATAAAAAAAACTTCCTTTCTAATCTCTCTTCTTTTCGCTTTAGGTAATCTTATGTTTTCTTTTCCAACAACAATACCGGTTACCATTTTTCTATGACCTTCAAGATATTCTCTAGTTTTATCTGAATTAACTTTAAAACCCTCATCTTCAACACTCATAACAACTAAGGTTTTAAAATCGGAGAATTTGAAGTTTCCAGAAAACACTAAATCATCTGCGTAACGCGAATATTTAATATTGTTATTCGCAGAAAAAGTTGAAAGTCGTTTATCAAGAGTTAGAAGTATAATATTACTTATCATAGGGCTTGAAGCAGCACCTTGTGGAATACTTCCATTTAAACAACAGAGGTTTGTTAAAAAATAAGACACTTCTTTACTATAACCAACACGATTAAACAACTCTCTAACTCTTGGAATCTTAACTGAAGGAAAAAAATCTTTTAAGTCAATCTTTAGCATTTGGTCACAACCAATATGGATAGTTGAGTTTTGAGCCACATTTCGCTTTTTGACATAAGCATAAGCTGCATTATGGACCTGAAATTTGCTTAGTATATGCTCAACAATCCATTGTTGAACTTCTAACAACGATTCATAAGGAGTTACAATGTCCCTAAAACCACCTCTTTTTTTAGGGATTTTGAACTGGCGGTAAAAACTAATGGGGCTTTTTACCATACTGGTCAAAACTCCTACTTTCAAACCTAAAAGATGAGCTAAATGGTCTAAATCTAAGATTACTGGCACCTCATTTTCATATGCTTTTCTAACTAAAGACAATTTATTATTCTTAGCTTTTTGAGGCATTGAAGAATTGTTTATCAATTCTTCCCAATCACTTATTTCATATTTAGTATTCATAATAGAAGAGAGAAAGGATTACATAATAATTCATAATAAATCTTTACCATTTGATTTGAGATGAATTATTATCACTGAAACCTGCCCTTGCATGTTTCAGTTAGAACAAATCATCACAATGGTTAAAACAGCCTAAGCTTAACTGGAGCGACTACACTCCATCTACTAATCCTCTCTCCCGTTTATTTTAGATATGGTTTATTAACTTCTTTTTTTTTGGATTTCATATGTTGCGGAACTGTCCGCTTGTAATTATTTACTTTAGATTTTTTGCTTAGCATCTTTTCAATATTGAAATAAACATTGATTTTTTTTCTTTCCCAATCTACCCCAATCATTTTTTGCTCAACTAAAACACTTAATTGCGAGGCTAATTCTACTGGAGCATATACCCCTTTCAATTCTTTGATATACAGACTTTTTTTTCCAATTTCTATTAAATGTTTATATAAAGGTTCTTTCATAACTTACTACATTCTACCGAACAAAGTCTTTCGATATTTCATATCTCTATAACGATTCCACCAAAATATTGGATAATTATTATTTGGAAGATTAAATCTTGATATAGAAAATGTAGCTTCTGATTTCCCCCACCCAAGGCTATGATCATCAAGCTTCAATTTTTCAGTGCCTTCGCTTAAAACATTTTCCATTCCCTTTATGAATCTTCTTGCAGATTTTCTTTCACTTTTAGAGAAAGCTAACTCCGTACCTCTATATTGCACATGTAATGTTTTATAATTTGCAAAGGTATTTTAAACCGAAATTCATACCGCCCAATGAAATTATATAAAGATCTATTTCATAATTTGAACTGGCAATTATACCTTTGACATTATTATACGTATTTACAGCAGTTTGACCCGTACCAATAAAATCATCAATCAAAACAACTTTTTTTAATTCAATTCCAAATGCACTGTTACCGCCTTGTTTGATTCTTTCATTTCCAAAAGTTATTTTAGAGTAAAAATTGCCTTCACACCAATTGTCATTAAGCTCAAATAAGAGTGGTCTTAAAAATGATAAAAACATATTCGACCCGTCAGCATATTTATGAGGTTTAAACGCTACGAAAATTGTGCTTTTAGGTGTTAATTCCCATTCTTCTATAGCGCTTTTCAACAAGGGCTGAAAATCTAATTCAGCTTGTTCAAAATCAACATAGTTAAAATTGTTTACTAGTTTTTTAATCACACATTTCTCTTTTCTAGTTTTATAGTCAGACCATAAAACTTCAAAACCTTTATGATTAGCTTTATGTCTTAACCAAGGGTTTTTGAAATACACCTCAGTTAATTGCTCAAAGTCATAATTAGAATATTCTTTTTTTTCCATATTAAGTTTCAACAATCTCTATCGTTACTTTGTATTAAATATTTAAGCCGACCTTTAATCTATTGACTTTTTAACACCTGTGCCTATATACGCAGGACACAATTTACCTATAGTTAATGCTTGCAATAACATTCTTTCTCTAGAATTTTCTACTTCAATAAATTTAAAGTAGAAACTTGAATCTAGTTTGAAGTTATTGGGTTTCAAATAATTATTTCGAAAAGAAGAAGTACCTGATCTATGGTCATTTAACCTTTGATCTAATCCTCCTTTTCCACTAACCGTATTGCCTACATGTAAAACCTTGTTATCATAATTTATAAAGTAAACTCCATGTTTTTTACTTACTTGAACCCTTTCACCCTTATTGGTAAAAGGTATACTTTCTGAATTTACAAGCTGATTAAATAACTCTTCTATTTTTTCACATTCCCTCATACCGCAACCTCTTTCTCTCCCTCAAAAACCTCCCTCAAAACACTCTGCATTAACTGCTCACTATGTGCTTGGCTTTGTTGTACTTCTTGCTCTAAAGCATCACATAAACCCAGTAAAGCATTTACTTTTTCTACGATGGCTTTTTGTTCTTCTAGGGGTGGAAGTGGAAAAATCAATTCCTTTATCTTACCAAGAAATAAATTTGATTGAGCTGTTGACCTAGACTTAGATATTATTTGTGCTTGTAATACTGGTGACCTTAAAGCGTAACATAAATACATTCCATTTATAAAATCGTGGTGTTGTTTTACTAAAGCAGCACTTCGCACCATACAGTATTCATCATCTTTATCTACTAAACAAACTCTACCAACGCTTCCAGAACATGATATTAAAACATCTCCTTTTTGTGGATTGCACCTTTTTCTTATCCTTAAAAATTCTTCTTCACCAACATAATCAACCTTGTGTAACCTAATACCTTCATTAGTAACATTTCTCGCAGAGAGTAATTTATAACCGCTTTCAGTTCTAATTGGTGTTGCGTGTTCACCATCAGTTACTTTTAAGCTTATATCCAAAATATTAGACCAAACCCAACCTTCAGGTAAGTTATAAGGAATTTCATCTTTGGTAATTAGTGGTAAGGCTTTTTCCTTTTTTATTTTTTTGTCCTTTATGAGTTGTGCTTTCTCTTCTTGTATGCGTTTTAAGAGTTGGCTGGCATCCTCCATTTCGGCTCCGTTCAGTGAACGTTGTTGTCGCCAATCTGCTGTTAGCTTCCCTTGCACTGCCAATTGTAAAACCGCTTCTCGTAACTTTTTAATGTTTGTGGTTTCACTAAAGAAGCTTTTAAAATGGTCTTGCAAAAAAGTCCATTCTTGTTTGGCGTTATTGGAAGTGAGTTGGTTTAAAGCAGACGTTACAAAGTTTTCTTTTAAGCCAATACACTTAACGGTTAATTGCTCTAATTGCTCAACTTCTTTAAAAAGGGTTTCTACTACTTTTACGATTTCTTTTTGTTCTTCTAGTGGTGGAAGAGAAATTACAATAGGATAAACTTTTCGACCAGAAATAACTGGTTGAGCTGTCGCATTTTCATTTTCTTTCAAATTAGTACCACGTAATAAAAGTAAAAGAAAATCCCTGAAAATATTATCTTCTGAAAAGTATGTGATAAAAGCATTATCCGTAACCCACGCAACATTTTCTGTTAAATGTATACTTCCGCAATAAAATCCTACTCTTCCAATTACAATAGTTGGTTTTTCAACATTGCCTAGACTATGATATCCTGTAACTCCATTTCCTCCATAAACAGGTATTTTACCTGTTTTATCCATTTTAGCAGCTGTCAATCCTTTTCCTGAGGAAATCTTAATAATATCTTGCAATCTACACCATATCCAATTTTCTACTAAATCATAAGGTTTTTCAGTATCTTGAATTGAAGGTAATTTCTTTTCTTTTTTAAGCTTCTTTTCTTTAATTAGCTGTTCTTTTTCTTTTTGAATTCTTTCTAATAATTCCGAAGCTGGTTCAATAACTGGATTTTCCGCTCTCCAATTCGCAGTCAGTTTTCCTTGTATTGCCAATTGCAAAACCAATCCTTTTAATTCTTGGGCATTTTTTGGATTAACCGTTAGTTTTTTAAAATGTTGTAGTAGTTTCATATAAGTATGAGATTGCTTCGTGCCTCGCAATGACGGACACAAGTCAATGACGTTTTATTTTAAAGCTTCGGTTAATACATCTATAATTTTGTCTTGTATACTAGAAATTTTTTGTTCCGTAGTTCTAAATTTTTCTAAAATCACTTCTGGGCTTTCCAACGTATCGTCTTCTTGGTGTGGGTTTTTAATGTCTAAATTATAACCACGTTTTTTAATCTCGTCTATAGAGACTTTCCAAGCAAATTCATTTTCTACACGCTTGTTCCACCACTTTTTTTCTACATCAAACTCTTTAATATTAATAGGTTTGGTTTTGTTATAGCTTTTTGCACCTTTTGGGTATTGGTGCTCATAATACCAAACTTCTTTGGTGGGTGTGCCTTTTTCAAAAAACAACAAATTGGTTTTAATACCTGTGTATGGGTTAAACACACCGTTTGGTAAACGTACAATGGTATGTAGGTTACAACGCTCTAACAACTCTTCTTTAAGGCGTGTTTTCATCCCTTCACCAAATAAAGTGCCATCGGGCAATACAATGGCACAACGTCCTTTGTCTTTTAATAGCTTAATGATTAAGGCTAGGAATAAATCGGCTGTTTCTTTGGTCCTGAACTTTTTAGGGAAGTTGGTTTCGGTACCATCCTCTTCTACACCACCAAAAGGTGGATTAGACAATATAATATCTAGCTTGTCTTTTGCTCCCCAATCTGCATAGGGCTTACTTAGTAAATTGTCTCTGCGTACTGCAGGTAAATCAAAACCGTGTAGCATTAAATTGGTGGTACACAATAAATGAGGCAATGGCTTTTTCTCTATACCACGTATAGAGGTTTGTAATACGTCTCTGTCTTTAGGCGTTTTTACTTGGCTACGCACCGCATCAATAGTACAGGTTAAAAAGCCTCCTGTTCCACAAGCAGGATCCAGAACAGATTCCCCTAATTGCGGATCTATCATATCTACCATAAACTGCGTTACGGCTCTTGGTGTGTAATACTCACCCGAAGAACCTGCAGATTGTAAATCCTTTAATATGGTTTCATAAATATCATTGAACACATGACGTTCTGTGGTGCTATTAAAATCAATCTCATTGATAACATTGATGACTTGACGGAAAAGTGTTCCGTTTTTCATGTAGTTATAGGTATCATCAAATACCGAACGTATTATTTGAGCTTGCGGACTTACCGTAATATCCAAATCTTTAAGCGCAGGAAAGAGTTCGTTGTTTATAAACTCCATTAAATCGTCTCCGGTACGCCCTTCATCATCTGCAGCCCAGTTTTGCCATTTAAACTGTTCAGGAATTGGAGATTCATAATTATCTATGGTGATTTCCCATTCTTCTTCCTTGTCGGCAAAAATCTTCATAAAAAGCATCCACACCATTTGAGAGATACGTTGTGCATCTCCATCTACTCCGGTATCCTTACGCATAATATCGCGTATGCCTTTTATGTTTGTTGTTATGTTACTCATTAATTTTTTGGCTTAAGTAATTGTAGAAAGGCTAATCCCCTATCTGTTATTTTATATTGTTGTTTAGAGCTTTTGGGAGTTTCAGGTATTGTCCAAGCTATAAGTTTATCTTCTCTTAGTTTATTTATTACTTGATATAGTTGTCCGGAAATACTCTTTTGCCCTAAAGCTTTTGATATTGTTGTTGTTCCTGCTATTTCTTTTGCTATTACACGTAGTGTAGTCGTATATAAAGACTCCTGCTGCAACTCCTGCTGTAACTCCTGCTGCAACTCCTGCTGTAACTCCTGCTGTAACTCCTGCTGCAACTCGTGCTGCAACTCGTGCTGTTGCTTGTAATTTGTTTTGATGAATGAAACTCTAAACGCTATACCAGGCTCTTTCCAAACTAATTCTATTTCTGGATATGTTTTTAAATCATCTGCAATTAACTGTAACCCATTGCCCCATTGTTCTATTATACCTAAGCGTTTAAAGACAGGAGCAAGCACTTTATTTCTCACATCAGATTGCCCAGAATCCATTTCATTGAAATCAACCGTTGGTAATAATTTTCCTGGGCTGGTAATTTCAATTTTATCATCAAAAATGGCAATTTTTATATCCTTACCTAGCAAAGAATAGTCTCGATGTATTACCGCATTTCGTATTACCTCTCTAATGGCAATCATTGGATACTCCCAACGGTCATTACGATAAACACCGTCATAGTCATTAGCTCCTTGGGATACATGCCGTCTAATAAATTGATATGCCAATTCTGCATGGTCTGCAATACTACCGTCAATGGATTTCTGGTCTATATAGTTTCCTGGAACTGTACCTTTAAAACGAGCACATTCAATTTTTGCATTAGGAAATAATTGTTTTTTAGAATCATCATTGGAAAGAAGCACTAGTGCATTGGTAGGAAAAATCTGCCCTTGCTCATTTTTTAAGAGATCAAGTTTTTTTAATACTTCATCACTCAATACTTCATCTGTTTTATCTTTAAAAAATTCTTTAAAGTTTTCTATATCTAATTGCTCAATTGTCTTACTAAAAACCAATTCAGCATCAAAAGAAATTCTATTGCCAATTCTTTCCAGTTGTTGAATTATCTCATTATTAGCAAGTCTGTTAGAAGACCCCACTCTCATAAACGTTCCTGTTTCTTTTCCTTTTGACTTTAAGAAATATGGTGGTTTACTCCCATTATGAATGTATACTCTAATAATAAATTTACCTGTTTCTTCTATAAAAGAGATTTCTGGTAAAATAGTTGGTTCACAGGCGTCATTAACAAGATTACTAATTTTGTTTTCTAAACTATCTAAATCCTTTTTGTGAATACCTGTAATTACCCTTGGATTATTTTTGATACCGATAAATAGTTCTCCACCGGCATCATTAGCAAAAGCAATGATGATTTTTGTTAAATCAGCCTTTGTTGGTAAAAGCTCTTTAAACTCTAACCGACGACCTTCAGGTTGCTTTATTTTTTCTAGAATATTCAATTAGGCAATATTATAAATTTCATTTTCTAATTCCTTTATAGCTATTTCAAAATCTTTTCGTTTTCCAAATGCTCTCACTAATTCTACAGGAGAACCTAAACCACTTAATGGTTGAACTTTTAAAACCGAACCTTGCTCAATAGAGACTATACCTTCTTGCTCGTACTTATCCAAAAGACTGTTTAATACCTTCTGTGCAGTTTCACTATATTTCGTAAAATAATTGCGCTTACGTACATTATTTGCACGTTCTTGTCTTGTTAAAGGAGGTCGGTCAAAAGCAATATGACAGATTAAATCAAAATCATCTAAATCCAACCCTACTTCTTCACGCAACGCTTCCAATAACACTCCATGTTCTGCAAGTTCTTTTATAAGTTCTTCTTTTTTTTCTGCATCATTCCATTTTTCAATGAAGTCATCTAAAGAAGAAAACTCCTCTTTAATATTTTTCTTGGAATAATCTTTTAAAGATTCGGTAATCAGCTTACCATCTTTACCGTAATACTGCACCCGTTCGTGTACTACGGATACCGGTATATTATTTACATAGTATTTTCTAACTTCGGCATCTCCATCGTCAATACCAACATCGGGTTTTGTGGGTTTAATATCACCTGGTACAATAACCGTTTGATCATCGGGTATGTCGTCAGTTTCTTCTATCTCATCTGGCGGAACTACAGGTTCATCGGGTTCTGGCTGATAAATCTGCACGGGATCACCATCAAAATCGGGGTCGGCAAATAAATTAGTTGCTTTCCGAAAATCCATCAAGGTAAAATATACTTTTCCTTCCGCCTCACGTATTCTAGTGCCACGACCTACAATTTGTTTAAATTCGGTCATAGACCCAATATTAGATTCCAAAACAATGAATTTTACCATTTTGGTATCAATACCTGTAGTCAACATTTTAGAAGTCGTAGCTATTACCGGAAAACGCTCTTCAACATCGGTAAAATTGTCAAGCTCTTGTTTACCAACTTCATCATCTCCCGTAATTTTCACACAATAGTTCCAGTTTTTAGCAACCAGATCGGCGTTTTCATTTATCAAAGCCTGGCGCATTCTATTGGCATGATCTATATCTGTACAGAAAACAATCGTTTTAGCATAGCGGTCCGTATCCTTTAAATATTCCGTTATCTTTTTAGCAACAATTTCCGTACGCTCATCTATGGCGAGGTTTCTATCGTAATCTTTTAAATTATAAATTCTGTCTTCGATTTCATTACCGTATTTATCCAACAACCCAGCCGATGGTCTCCAACCCTCATCTACGTTAGTTGTAATACGCACTACTTTATAGGGTGCCAGAAAACCATCATCTATACCTTGTTTTAAAGAATACGTATATACAGGCTCACCAAAATATTCCATATTAGAAACATCTTTGGTTTCTTTTGGTGTAGCCGTTAGTCCAATCTGAGAGGCAGAATCGAAATAGGTTAATACGTCTCGCCAAGCTGAAGCCTCTGCCGCACTGCCCCTATGGCACTCATCAATTACAACAAGGTCAAAAAAGTCTTTACTGAACTCTTTGTATGCGTTCTTATCCTCATCTGTACTTGTTAACCCTTGATATAAGGCAAAGTATATCTGATACGATTTATCTATTTTACGGTTCTTAATGATATGCATGATATCATTACCAAACGGTGAAAAATCGCCATTCTTGGTTTGAGTCAATAGTGCATTTCTATCCGCCAAGAATAAAATTCTTTTCTTAACACCAGACTTCCATAAACGATAAATAATATTGAATGCCGTATAGGTTTTACCTGTACCCGTTGCCATTACCAAAATAATCTTACTCTGACCTTTCGCTATGGCTTCTATTGTTCTATTGACGGCATTTTGTTGATAGTAGCGAGGAGCCATACCACTAGTATCCACATAATAATCCTTCTCAACTATTTCTTTGGACTCCTCTTTATCAAGATTAGTATACTTTAAATATTTAGCCCAAAGTACTTCTGGCGAGGGGAAATTATCTAGAGCAATCTCTTGTTCTATAGCACCAGTTTCAATTGTCTTATCGTGAAAGATAAACGAATCTCCATTAGAAGTAAAAACGAACGGTATTTGAAGTATTTCTGAATATTCCAAAGCTTGTTGCATTCCGGAACCAACAGGCTTTTTGTTGTCTTTCGCTTCAATGATAGCGATTGGAATATTAGGTTTGTAGTATAGAATATAATCCGCTCGCTTACTTTTTCCTCGTGTATATAATTTGCCCTGAACTATTATTCGTCCGTCAGTAAAAGAAACTTCTTCACGAACCTGTTTTTTCATATTCCACCCAGAACTCTGAATAGCCGGGTTTATAAATTTGGAACATATATCTCTTTCGGAAAGGTCTTTTTTATTCATTTGAAATTTGTCCTTCAGTTCACAAAACGATAATTCTTACTATTAAAACAGAACTAATTTATACTACTTAAATAATAACTTATTTGTTGTTCGAGGGAAAATTCAACAAACTGCTGTGATGTTAAATATACGATTACTTACCAATGATTTCTACGTAGAAATCATAAGATTTGTAATCGTTTAATTATGAAATAATTACTGTGCTAAAAAAACTATATTCAGCTTAAAAATTGAACTTTTGTAAATTCAACCTCCTTGCAAATTATAACAATTATAGAATTAGCGTTACGGGTTTCCGTAAGATGAAAAAATAAAATTATGAAACTTAAAGACCTATATGAATTGGTATGGTCAAAACCACTAAAACAAATCTGTATAGAACAAGATATAGCCTATGTAAATTTTAAACTGTTATGTACCGAAAATAAAATACCATTACCAGAATTGGGTTACTGGACGAAGCTAAGGTTTGGCAAACCTGTATCTAAAATTGCTTTGCCCAAAGAGATTGATTTTAATAAAGAAATAGATTTAGAAGTATATAAAAAGGTAAACGAGAAAATTAAGACAACACCTAAAATTCTATACCCAAAGAAAATGCACCCATTGGTAACAAAAGCTAAGAAAGAGTTGAATATTACTAAATCTTATATAGACGCTGTCGGAAGAATGGAATGGGATAGACAAAAGAATATATTACCCATACATACCGATAAAATTTTACAAAAAAGAGCTCTAAAATTCATGAACACCTTCCTATTGAATATGGAGCATAGAGGTATGAAAATAAAGTTTGAATGCGGAAGGTGCAATGTTGAATTATACAATCAAACCATTGAAATAAACTTAAGACAGAAATACCATAGATTAAGAACAACAGATGATACCGGCTGGAGCAGACAGGAATTTGTTAAGAGCAATAAATTAGAATTTTTAACAGGCTCTCATGCTAGAAAAGGTTGGTTGGAAACAGAAAACATAAAAATTGAAGAACGAATACCTAACATTCTGGATTATATAGAAATGAAATGTATTCAAAGGCACGAGTCTCATATACGCAATGAAATCTTAAAAAATAAACGTGCAGTGACAAAACAAAAGCAACAAGAATTAGAACGTCTGCAAAGAATAGAAGAGGAAAAAACAGTACAGCTTTTTACCGATGCAGAAAATTGGCATAGGGCAGAACTTCTAAGAAAGTTCATGGATGCCAAAAAAGAAAATGAAATTTCAAAGGGAACATTTAATAAAGAAACCGAATTATGGTTGGTATGGGTAACCACAAAGATTAATGATTTAGACCCATTGCAAAACTAGGGTTGAATATGGTTATCTATGGTTACCCTCAACTACCCATGTGATTATAAATGCCTACCCTAAGATAACCCGTTTAGTAACCCTAGCCTACCCATGTGGTTATAAATG
>TARA_R110002051_G_scaffold314934_1_pt1 | contig 23813 bp, 14 predicted proteins | sample TARA_R110002051 | Tara Oceans TARA_R110002051 (sample SAMEA4397023) | marine metagenome | biome: Polar Biome; feature: [MES] marine water layer (ENVO:01000295) within the mesopelagic zone...; material: water (ENVO:00002006), including particulate matter (ENVO:01000060) such...
ACTTGGTTTTATTGCAAAAACCCCATTTTCCCTATCAACGGCACTTACATTACCGAAAGTATAAATAACAAGCCCAAGGCTATTAAGCTCAATATTTGCCTCAAAACATTCTTCTTTAAGAGCATTGTATTTTGAAGTCATTCTTTATTTTTTTTAACTGAACTTTCAATGAACTCTCCTAACGCTGTGTAAGAATCCATTAATTTTTCATAGGTTTCAATTGTATCTTTTTGAGGGTGGTATTCTGCTTCGAACTCACTACCCATATGGGTACTTGCCTCCACAACATTTGAATAAATGCCCGATGCTACCGCTGCGTAAATTGCTGCACCTAATGCAGGTGCCTGGTCTGAAGCGGCCACCTTAATTGGCATGTTCATCACATTCGCTAAAGTTTGCATTATAAACGGTGATTTTCTAGCGACACCCCCAATACCGATAACGGTATCAATTTTCACACCTTCTTGTTGAAAACGATCTGCAATCATTTTTGACCCGAAACATATGGCATTTACCAAAGCCTTAAAAATATGAGGTGCTTTTGAACCTAAAGAAAGATTTGACAGGGCACTTTTCAAGTTCTGATTGGCGTCTGGTGTTCTTCTGCCATTTATCCAATCTAAGGCTGTAGGTATACTTACCGATAACGGAATAGCTTCTGCTGCATCAGATAATTTTCTAATGAAGTCGTTCTCGATTTCATTTTTTAAATCTATTTTTTGCTGTTCCGACAAAATAGTTGATGTCATCACCAAATTATCAATGGGCCAATCTAGCACATCTTTAAACCAAGCCAGCAAATCGCCAAAGGCAGATTGACCAGCCTCCAACCCAATCAAACCAGGTATTACAGAACCATCGACTTGACCACAAATACCTTTAATAGTTTTCCCATTAATAGCATCATTAGTTGCCACCATAATATCACATGTAGAGGTACCCATTACCCTCACTAGGGCATTCTTATCTATTTTGGCACCTACTGCTCCTGAATGTGCATCGAACGTACCGACCGCGATAACGGTGTCTGTAGTTAAACCAAGTTTATCTGCCCAATCTTGACTTAAATTACCCGCAACCTTATCAGAAGTATAGGTTTCGTCATAGAGATTATCTCTCAAATCTGCCAGATAAGGGTCTACCTTTTCTAAAAATTCTTTAGGCGGAAGTCCGCCCCAGCTATCATGCCACATGGCTTTGTGTCCTGCAGCACAACGACTTCGTTTAAAATGTTTTAAATTTTTATTTTCAATTAACAGATAGGTCATTAAATCGCAATGCTCCATCCATGTGAAGGCATTGTTTTTCACTTGCTCATCTTCTTTTACTACATGGGCAATTTTCGCCCAAAACCATTCAGATGAGTAAATACCTCCTACATATTTAGTGAAATTTTCGCCGCCCCAATTCTCGCCTAATTCATTAATCTGTTCAGCTTCTTTAATTGCAGTATGGTCTTTCCAAAGCACCATCATCGCATTAGGGTTTTCAGTGAAACCATTTACAAGTGCTAACGGAGTACCCTCTTTGGTTACTGGTACCGGTGAAGAGCCTGTGGTATCGATACATATTCCTTTTACCTCTTTCGGGTTTACTTTACTCTGATTTATAACAGATTTTATGGTAAACTCCAAACCTTCAATATGGTCAAGTGGATGTTGTCTAAATTGATTAATAGACGGATTACAATACTTTTCATCCATCCATCTTTTATACCAGTGGACTTCGGATGCAATCTCTTTTCCGTTTTCAGAATTTATCAATACAGCCCTAACGGAATCTGAACCATAATCCAACCCAATTACATAACCTTTCATTTATTCAATTCAATTTTTACAAAGTAAATATAAGTAATAGATTTTATAAGTGTCAACTATACACTTAAATATTTAATTAGACTTAAATTTAATGTCATTAATTTTTAAAAAATACATGTACAACTATAAAAAGTTCCATTTCCTGTGATAAAAAAAAGTTTTAATTACCATTTAAAATTTAAAAAAGATATTCCTTGTCTTGGCAATGAAATCTCTAGTACTGTACTACCCGCTTTTATGCTGACACATTGTGGAGAATTAAGTAATTGAAGTTGGCCAGCTTTTTCAAGTTTTTCTATTTGCTCTTTACTTGGGTTTTGAGGTGAGCCCATTTCTTTCCAGACCGTATAAGAATTACTGAATTCTTGATCTATTCGGTAATGCGTTAATAAAGCTTTACCTGTCAAAATATTACTAATATTAATTTTTACGTTTTCTGGAGCTACGTCCAAATCATTTTTATCATGATAATTCCACACCATAACAGATAGGGAGCGATCATCTACTGCGGCCAGTGCATTAATATCTGAATTCTCACCTCTTACCTTTTTATTAATTATTTTATCGTAATCGTACAACATTTCATCTTGAGATACTTTCACTCTTTGCCCCTGCATCATTCCAAACATTCTAAAAACATTCAATACAGGTTTATTGACACCATTCGTTGCCATATCTCTAAAACCTGCATACCATGGTTGGTCTTCAAATTCAAAGCCCCAAGTTACCGCACCTAATAAGTTGACGCCATAATGGTCAGCTAATTCATATTTTCTCGCAAATGAAGCAGCGGTATAACTCGCATATAATGTTCCGTTTCTATATGCGTTATATGGATAATCAGCTTCTGAACATGCTGCACAACCCTCTGGATCCGATTCTCCTATTATAATGGGCAAATGTTTAAACTCTGGATACGATGCTACAATCTCAAACCCTTTACCTATATCTTTTAACTGCGCACTCATATCCATATGTACTACATCATCAATAACTTTAGGACTACCTTTCGCGTGAAAGGTTATAAAATCTAAAGGAGAACCTTTTTGGCCTGTCGCATAATTTTTTCCAGATTTTATATGATCTAAAAATGTTCTTAGAAATTCTTCAGATTTATCCCATGCAGGACCCGTTACTTCTGGACCTCCTACTAATGCCGTTGGCAAAGCACGTTTAACTGCATCTACGCTATAATCGTATAGTTTAATATATTCTTCGGTAGTTCCTTGCCAATACCCAATATTAGGTTCGTTCCATAATTCCCAATACCAGCTTTCAACTTCTTCTTTGCCATAGCGTTCTACCGAATGCAATACCCATTGATATACAAGTTCTGACCATTTCTCATAATCATTTGGCGGATATGCCCAACCTGTATAAATATCTTCATAAGCTGCACCAGGTTTCCAATAATGACGATAAGGAACTGGTTTGCTCGACAAAGCTTCTGGCATAAAACCTATTTGCGCCATTGGCTTCATACCCCGTTCAATATAGGTGTCAAATATTTTATCAACAATGGTCCAATCATAAATGGGATTGCCATTTTCATCTTCGGTGTAAGCATTTGTTGAACCCCACTTTAAACCATGCGTTCCTTCACCCGTTACCAAAAGACTATGTGTTCTAACAAAAACCGGAACAGCACTTAATTCTGAAATCTCTGAAAGAAGTTTTTCACCATCTTTCATGTAGGTATAATTCGGCTCATCATAACCCCACCAAGACCAAATTGGATTTAATGGCCCCATTTTTTCGCTTGCGTCTATTTGTATTGTAGTAGAAGTACTTTGACACAATCCAATATAAAAAGAGAAATGTAATGCTACTAAAAAAAATAATTTAAATATTGAATTAATGTCCTTGTACTTCATAAAGCTTTTTATTAAAATCAGGATTTCATAGCCTATTACCTCTATTCATTTTATTGTTTTGGTAGTATTAACCAACACAAAATTCTACTTTTAAAACAATACGATATTTGTTAGTAATATTCGAATATAGGTTTACCTAATTCATTAAATTTCACTTCCATAACTCTTGCATGTCTATTATGATCATATAACGGGTCACCGATTATTTTTTCATAATCTCTAGCGTGATAGATACTTAAAGGAGTACCATCTTCTGCCACTGTAAAACTATTATGGCCAGGGCCATAAATATCTAATTCAGTATTCGTTTTTAGTACTGGATATCTCGATTTTTTCCACGAATTTCTATCTAACAAATCTGAATTTTCGCTGGCTTCCATCATCCCCATACAATAGCATGCACCTGTAGCACTTGCCGAAAAAGTAATATAGATTTTGCCCTTATTTTTTATAACTGCCGGACCTTCGTTTACCCAAAAATCAATTCGTTCCCAGTCATAATCTGGCGTTGTTAACATAAACTGCACTGATTTCAATTTAATAGGCGATTCCATTTCGGCTAGATATAAATTAGAGGCCGCAAATTGCCCTCCGGTTTTTTCAGCCCAACAAAAATATCTTTTCCCATTATTTTCGAAGACAGTGGCGTCTAATGAAAAATCAATAAATGATTTATTGTCACTATCGGCTGCTTGCATTTGACCAAGCTCGACCCATTCATCTTGTAATGGATTTTGTCCTGTACATTCCAAAACATAAGGTCTTAATTTCCAAATATCATCTACTTCACTAGCAGCAAAATACACATACCATTTTCCATCTAAATAATGAATTTCTGGTGCCCATACATGCTGACTCATCGGTCCGGTTTCATGTTTGTGCCAAACGTTAAATGTTTCAGCTTTTTGTAAATCACTAATAGATTTAGCTCTTCTAAGTTCAATACTATCATACGTTGGCACCGATCCTGTAAAATAATAATAACCGTCGGTATGCTTGTAAACAAACGGATCTGCGCGCTGCTCAACAATCGGGCTATTTTTTCCTATTGTACCCATTTTAAATATTCAATTTTGTTTTTATAGTTTCATAATATTCATCGGTTATTTTATAACGAAACATGAGGCCTCCCATTATCACATGAAATACGCCTGGGATTATAGTTAACATAAGAGCTATACCCACCATGGCTGTTTGACTTTGTTCACCATCTGGTATGTATCCGAAAAAATCGAGTAAATAACCAACAGCCGCACCTGCTATTCCCATACCAAACTTTTGAGCAAAAGATATACCTCCAAAAGACAACCCAGATACACGTTTTCCAGATTCGGCATGACCATAATCTACAGCCTCTGCAATTGCAGACCAAAAAATAGGTGCATGTAGATCTACCACAAATGAAAGAATGAAATAGAGTATGTACGCTAGTAACATGTCACCAGGCTTTATGACTAAAAACATGATTAAACTTATGGCCCCAACTGCAAGTTGAGTGTATTTAAATAGCTTTACTTTACAATAACGTTGGGTAATATAAGTTGAAGCAGGCATTGCTAATATTGCCGCTATTACGCCTGTACCCATAAAAGTTGATTGTACGCTTGCATCACCCCCTAGAAAATATTTTGCGTAGAAAATTGCAACAGATCCTCGAATGACATAACCTACAGTACCTGTAAAACAAACACCGAATAACAAGGTCCACTGACCGTTTTTTATTAATAATTTAAATTGCTCTAACAAAGGTTTTTTATCAACTACATGTTCAACACGTTCTTTGGTTGTAAAAAAACAAAATATAAAAAGTAAGGTCCCTAAAAGAGCCATTGTTCCCATAGCTATTTGATACCCTCTTGCTAAATCATTTTTACCTAAACTTTCTGCCATAATTGGAACCACTATTGATACAAGAAATGCAGCTACTTTTGCAAAGAAAAGGCGATAACCGTTTGCAGATAAGCGTTCTTTAGGATCACTTGTTAGTACACCAATAAGAGATATATAAGGTATCGTAACCGAAGTAAACATTATAGTTACAAAAATGTAGGTGATATAGGCATAAATCAGTTTACCAGTATAATCAAACCCAGGAGTTGTAAAGGTTAAGAAAACCGAGATGCCAAAAGGCACTGCTAAAAACAAAAAATAATGTCTGTAGCGCCCCCATTTTGTAGTAAATTTATCGGTTATTAAACCCATAAGTGGGTCAGTGATTGCATCAATCAATCGTACCAAAAGAAACATCAATGCCATGTCTGTTGCCTTTAGACCATACACATCTGTGTAAAAAAAAGTAATAATAAGGAACATAGAAGATATCACGACATTTACTGCTGCGTCACCAGAACCATATCCAATTTTTTCGAGAATGCTTAACTTTTGATTATTAGATTTCATCTATATAAATTATGTTATTCAACAGTTAAGCGAAAATCACTTCTGTTCGTTTTTGGTTTAATTATTTTATTTTTCGGTTAGCCAAACTTTCATTTTTCCAATACCTCTATTAGACCATGTGTAATATGGTATTGCTTTAAACTTATCATTAGTGAGGGTGTTTACTCCCTCTAAAATCGGTTCTTTTTGAACTGAAAACGTATCAGAAGCTGAAATTGTAATACGATCAAATTCAGGATTATCAATTTCCTCAACGGCATATACTAAAGGCCCATATTCTAAAGATAATTTACCTTTATCTTCTTCAACTTTATCATTCGCCTTAACTGTTCTTACTTCCATAGGAAAATTAAGCGCTACTTTATCAGTAGCGTTCCATTTTCTGGTTACTTCAAAATAACCGTTGTTAATAGTGTTTTCAAGAATTTCTCCATTTATGGACAAAGTTGGCTTCTCAATTGAAACATTGGTGAACGAATATAAATCACTTGGCAAAACTTGATTTCTACTCCAACCAGGAATTCTGAATTTTACAGTTATTTCAGCATTGGCGTCTACAGTAAATTCTACTTTTCCATTCCACGGATATGAAGTTGCTTGAGAGATTTTTACCTTTTGACCGTTTAAATCTATATCTGCATGATTCGATGCATATAAATTTACATAAACCTCATTTTCACTTTTAGAATAAATAAGACCAGGAATAGCTGGAATAAAACGTACTACGTTGGTTGGACAACAAGAGCAATCGAACCATGATTTTCGTGTACAGGCCCCTTGATTAAATTCATATTTTCCATCGGACTCTAAAGCATTGGGATAGAAAAAATTTGTACCGTCTAAAGAAAGACCAGAAATTAAACCGTTATACAATGTTCGTTCTACAACATCAAAATATTTAGCATCTCCGGTTAAACTATGTAAACGGTGATTCCAATACACATCGCCAATAGCAGCACAGGTTTCATTATATGCTGTTAAATTGGGTAGTTCATAATTCTTACCAAACGCTTCACCCTCATGCAAAGCACCAATACCGCCTGTTATGTACATTTTTTTTTTAACCATATTCTTCCAAAGTTTGTCTACGGCAGTTCTATAAGCCGAATCATCTTTAAAAGCAGCAATATCGGTCATAGCGGCATACATATACACGGCGCGTACTGCATGGCCAACTACCTCATCTTGTTCTACAACCGGTATATGATCTTGAGAATAAGGTCCGAATAAATCATGATTTTCAGGATTCCCTCTGTTATCCAAAAAGTATTTAGCCAAATTCAAGTAATCAGTTTTACCAGTTACTTGAAATAATTTAATTAAACCAGTTTCTATTATTTGATGTCCTGGTACTGCTTCTATTTTACCCTCTGTATCACCGAAAATTTCTACCATTAAATCTGCATTCTTTAACGCGATATCTAAAAAATTTCTTTTACCGGTCGCTTGAAAATGTACCACAGCCGCCTCGTACATATGGCCCGCATTGTACAATTCATGACTCATAAATAAAGACTCCCAACGTTTACCTTCCTTCACCTCTACCCATTCTGCTGGCGGTTTTGCCGGGTTTATAGTACGCCATGTAGTTAAATACCCATCTGCCTCTTGACCTGTTTTTACTATACCAATCAAAGAATCTAATAAAATTTCTAAAGGTTTATTTGGAGCACTAATTAGTGAGTTTGAAGCACCTTCTATTACTTTATATACATCAGAATCATCAAAAGGCATTACCCCTTTTACATTTCCTTCTATTTTTCCTCCTGCAATCAAAAAATTATCAAAGCGACCTTCTTCTTCACATTTCTCAATAGCATAGGCTATTGTTTTTTCTTGAACTCTTTTAATAATCGGCAACCAAAACTTATCGGTTATTTTTACATTTTGAATATCAACTGGTTCTATTTGATAACCAGTTTTAGGTTCTACCACATTTACAATTTCTTTTTTTTCAGTTTTACAGTTGAACAAAAGAAAGAATAACGCTACTACTAATGTGTTTTTTATTGTTTTCATTTTTTAATCCATTGGTTTTACACTTGGCCAGTCATTAACCCAAGTCATTTCTTTTACAATTAACTTTGGCAAGCCTTTATCACTAGCATCGTAACCATGCATGAAGGTGTAATCTTTTCCATCGAAAGTAAAAACGCTATTATGACCAACACCATACCAGTTTTTATTACCTTCAATTACTAAGCTTCCACCTCCTTTTGTTAGTTCTTTTCCTTCTTTATCAACATAGGGTCCGGTCACAAATTTTGAGCGACCTACTACTAATTTATACGTGCTTTTTTCTCTACGGCAACAATAATCCCATGATAAAAATTGATAATAGTAATCGTCCTTTTTAAATATGAAGGGACCTTCTAAAGCGGCATCACCAGCATCTGCATCTGGTAAATTTGGGCTTCTTTCTCTGCTAGCAATGGGGTACCATTCTTGTGGTTCGGCGATTGTTTTTAAATCATCTTTTAATTTCACCATTTTTAATCCGCTCCAAAACGAACCAAAAGATAGCCAAGGTGTACCCTCTTCATCAAAAATTAAATTAGGGTCAATTGCGTTCCACATATCTCTATTTGGTACTGATTGAATGACAATTCCTTGATCTTCCCATTTATAGTTTTCATCTTTCGGGTTTAATGTTTTATTAATTACTAAACCAATTGCAGAAGTATTTTTACCAAAAGCCGAAATGGAGTAATACAAATAATATGTTCCGTTATGTAGCGTAATATCTGGTGCCCAAATATGCCCATTAAAACCTGGCGCTACCTCTTTAGCCCACGTTGGTTGTTCGGCAAAAACGGGATCTGCTTGGGTCCAAGTTTTTAAATCTTTAGAGGTGAAACTTGTGATACCTGGCCCTGTGCAGAATAAATAATAGGTATCCCCCTGTTTTGCGACGACAGGGTCATGTGTAATTGGTTTGTCTGTTTGTGCACAAGACACGATAGAAATTAAGAATATATATAATGCGATCAATTGTTTAAATACTTTCATGATTTTTAATTTTGAATACCTTCTGAAGTCATAATAACACGTTGAAGTGTACCGTCTTCGTTATAATTTAATTCATCTATGCAGACAGAACGTCTAAAACTGCCCCCATTGGGTTGTAAACCGCCTGTATGATAAATGAAATAGTCTTTGTTTTTGAACTCAATAATAGCTTGATGATTGGTATTGCTGTTTCCTGCCAACTCGTTCAATAATCCTTTAAATTCCCATGGGCCTTCAATAGATTTGCTCATAGCATAAGCCGTTTTTTCAGGAAACTGATAGGCATATGAAAGATAGTACCAATCTCCCTTTTTATGAATCCATGGTGCTTCAGTAAAATTGGGTAAATCTATGGTTTGTATTGGCCCATCTAGCTCAATCATATTCTTTTTTAATTTAGCGTAATAACAAATTGTATTACCCCAAAAAAGATATGCTTGACCATCGTTATCAATGATAACAGATGGGTCAATATCATCCCAGTCAATGGTTGTGTTCGTAGTCATATCATTGGTAATTAATGCTTTACCTAAAGTGTCTTTAAAAGGACCTGTAGGACTGTCTGAAACTGCTACACCAATAGCTTTTCCTTTAATAGTACTATGTTCGGTAGTGATGTACCAATAAAACTTTTCATCTCTCTCGATTACCTGAGCTGCCCAAGCATCTGATTTTGCCCATTTAAAATCGGATACTTTTAAGGGTACTGGATGTTTTTTCCATTGTAACATGTCTACAGATGAATATACTAACCATTCGTTCATTTTATAAAAATGAAAATCGTCTGGTGCTTCATCATGCCCAGTATATAAATAAACAGAGTCTTGGTATACAATAGCTGCAGGATCTGCTGTAAATTCCTCTTTAATAACAGGATTATTGAAAGATGATTCTAAGTCTTTATATAATTCTTTACCCCGATCTACATCTTGGGCATTCAGTGTAAAAAATATAGTTAGTAAAAACCCAACCGTAAAAATGTTGTTATTTGATTTTTTCATTAGTTATTTATTTTTTTTCCCCAAATAGCAGTTCCTTCATTATTTAAGCCGGATAACAAAATAGTGGTCTCTACTTTATTCTCCCAATCTCGACCCTGTTCTACATGTAATTTTACTATGGTTTCTCCAGAATTATAACTTAGGGTGAGCCATGGGGCCTCATAAGTCCATGAGTTAGTATTATCAGCGTTAATGCTGCCATCAATATTTAATTGAAGGCTCGTAGAAAATTGAAAATCTGCAGTTTTTTGTTCATCTGCGTAGCCCGGTACAACTCTATAAGCAAGTTTTATTTCTTCGTAATTTCCTGCTAAATTTTCTGCAGTAAGAGCAGTTTGTTGAATATTAGCAAAGCGTTCTGGTGAAACAATTGGCCATCCATCTTGAGTCCAATAAATTTTACGAACATGCAATACCATAAAAAAACTGTTTTCACCTGGCCTACCTTGATGTGCCATAAAGTATTGCCCTAAATCATCAGAAAATACGGCTGGATGAGAAACCCCTTGCCAACCAGAGTGATCATTAAATTTATAAGGAGCTAAAATCATAGGTCCATTATCTACTTCAGTATTTATATCTAAACCATTAAAATCATAAAATGGACCCGCAGGATTATCGCTTCGCCCTACCCTTACATTATATTTTGTTTGTAACCAGTCGTAAGAAATGAACATGTAATATTTTCCTTGTTCCTCATTATAAATAACTTCTGGTCCTTCAATATTCCCATTCACTATACCATTTGTAAAACCCCGTTGTGCAACCCGAAGCCCTTTATCACCATTAACCAACGCTAAACCTGTAGTTGGATTTAATTTTAGCTTATAAATACCGTCATAAGCAGAACCATAATAAAACCAGTGTTCACCAGATGGACTTACAACCACAGAGGGGTCAATTGCATTAGTCTGTACCGTACCATCTCCTTTAGAAGTAACAACTAAATCTTTCTCGACCCAAGGACCTTCAGGACTTGTAGAGGTTGCCAAGCCGATAACACTTAATCTACCCGTACTAGATGATAAAGAATAATACAAACGATATTCATCGCCAACCTGCATTACAAAAGGTGCCCAAAGCGAGTTAAAAGGAGCGGTACCTTCACCTTGAATATATGCACTTCCTTTTGATGGTAAGCCGTTAAAAGCCCATCCTAAAAACTCCCAATTTATTAAGTCCTGCGATTTTCTTATTTGGATACCTGGTTTTACAGCCGAGCCAAAAGAAACATCGGTGTTATAACAATAATAAGTTCCGTCTACATTAATTACAGAAGGATCATGTACGTTATAAGGCCCCCAAAGTGACGAATTTTCCTCACCAGCCACATCAAAATAGGTATCGGTAATGTTATCCACGGTGTATACCGGAGCCGGTGTTGGTTCCGGTACAGGAGTGGGTGTGGTATCTGGAGTTTCAACAACCTCTTCTTCTTCAAAATCATCAACAGCATCATTTGAACAACCTATATAAATTAGGCCTATAAAAATGAGTAAAACAAGGTTGTTTCTACTTTTCATAATTCATTTGTTTTATTGTCCCTCAAATACGATTACAGAGAAAGCAGGAATTGTAATTTCCAAAGTGCCTTTCTTAACCTTGAAGTCCTTGAATTCCTCTGGGGTTATTTTATTTGGTTCATCAAATTCGTTATGATCTTGTAAGTTTTTAGAGGCAAGTATTTGAGCCGTAAATTTCTTAACATCCAAGTCACTTATTGGAATATTTACCTGCAAATCATTACTTGGATCTATATTTGTCAATGAAATATGTACTTTTCCTTTTTGATCTTGAGAGGCAGATACTGACAATGCCGCTAATTCGTCATCACCATAAGTATACATAGGAGAATCAAAACTAACGGGTAATAATTTTGAATCGTGGTGTACATTGTACATTTTCATTACGTGATATGTTGGCGTAAGTAACATTTTTTCCTCATCTGTAAGGATAACTGCTTGTAAAACGTTTACAGTCTGGGCCAAATTCGCCATTTTAACCCTATCTGAATGGTTGTTAAAAATATTTAAAGTTGTACCGGCAATCATAGCATCACGCATTGTATTTTGTTGATAAAGGAACCCTGGATTGGTACCTTCCTCTACATTGTACCAGCCACCCCATTCGTCTACAATTAAATCTATCTTTTTCTCTGGATCATACTTATCCATTATAGCCACATGCTTGGTAATAAGTTCGTCCATGCGCAAGGCTTTCTTCATGGTCTTGAAATAGTGATCTTCTGTAAAATCTACTGATGGCCCCTTATCATCCCAGTCAATAACCGAATATGAATGTAATGCAACACCTTCGATTAAACTTTTGGGAATATCTCTCATTAAAACTTCGGTCCAATGATAATCATCTTCACTAGCACCCGAAGCTACCCTATATATGCCATCACTATTGTTCCAATCTGTCATGAATGTAGCATATTGTCGATATATGTTTGCGTAATACTCTGGCGTCATGTTACCACCACAGCCCCACATCTCATTTCCTACTCCCCAAATCTTAACATCCCATGGTTTTTCACGACCATTTTGTTGACGATAATCAGCCATAGGACTTCCTCCTTTATGCAATACATACTCCACATATTCCGTGAATTCTTGAACGGTACTACTACCAACATTGGCAGCCAAATAAGGCTCAGCATCTAGTACCTCGCACAGATTCAAAAAATCATGGGTTCCAAAACTGTTGTCCTCAATAACACCACCCCACCAACGGTTTACCATTTCTGGACGATTTTCTTTTGGTCCAACACCATCTTTCCAATGGTATGTATCTGCAAAACAACCTCCTGGCCATCTTAAATTTGGAATCTTAAGATCTATAAGAGCATCAATAATGTCATTTCTTACACCATTGGTATTTGGAATAGCACTGTCCTCTCCCACATAAAGTCCACCATAGATACATCTTCCTAAATGTTCAGCAAAATGCCCATAGATATGTTTACTAATAATAGGTGCATCTTCCTTTGTTTCTATTTTAATTCTAGTATTTGAGGACTGTGAACTTCCCATGGCCAAACAAAATAATACTGCCATGATTGTCATTAAAATTGATTTTCGTGTTTTCATTCTTTGTTTTTAAAATTTAGCGTTCTTTTTATATTTCCTTTTGAATCATAAATTGTCAATGATTCCATTTTTGGTGTAATTCTAATAGAGTTTGAAGACTGGGACAAATAACCACCTCCCATACTAAATTCTATTTTTCTTGTTGATGAATCTTCAAATATTACTACCGCATAGGATTCCCCATTATTGGGTAAAACCGTAGTCATCGCATTTTCAGCCAGGGTGAAGGATGCAATGAACCCTTTGTTTCTACCAATTAAAACACTCTCTTTTCCATCCTTGGTCCTAACTCTTACTATACTTTTAGAATCACCTACTACTGATAAGCCCGAAGCTTCAGGGGTGCTGACCTTAAACGAATTATTTCCTTGATTTAATAGTACCGTTCCAATTGATGCATCGTACCTGCCATATACCACTTCGGTGTTATAATTATTACCAACCAATATAAGGTCTAATAGACCATCAGCATTTATATCTTCAGAAAGTATACCATTCACCGGGGCAATTTGTGCCTCTTTTGGTAATGCTGAAATAACAAAATTACCATTCCCTTTATTTTCAACATATGAAGATTCAAGTACTTCCGCACTTAGCGTGTTATAATCTTTTTTATCAAATAAATCCAAAACATCCGATGTAGTTGATTGGGCATAAGTATTATAGTATAGTATTTTTTTCTTAATCGATGGTAATTGTTTCGTAAGCTCATCTAAGGTTGCAGATGGATAATAATCCCCTTGCTCATAAACCGATAATATTGGATCTATAGAACCGTTTCCATCAAAATCTGAGTAATGCAAATTTAAAGAGTGTTCCTTGGTTACTTTTATATTTGAATTAACTCCTAGATTACCTAAAACAAAATCCATATCACCGTCGTTGTCAAAATCATCTGAAACAATGCTGTTCCACAGACCACTTGTTTTTTCTAAACCAGATAGGGTTTCCTGTTTTGTTAACTTTTCGCCATTTCCTTTAAACAAAGAAATTGGCATATATTCTCCTACAACAACCAAATCTAAATTGTAATCGTTGTCATAATCTGTCCATACAGCAGAGGTAACCATTCCAACCTTTTTTAATTGCGGACAAATGGCATCTGTTACATCCACGAATGAACCTGCTTGATTTTCCAATAGATAACTTGGTGGAATTTCTGGGTAACTTCCCGGTATAACGCGACCACCAACAAACAAATCTATATCGCCATCATTGTCATAATCACCGCCAACAATAATAGAATTACTTGTGGTCATTTTTGGTAATTCCATCCTAATTAATCCTCCGGATTTCTTATAATCGTTAAGGTATAATCTATCTTGATATGCTTCATGGCCATTATAACGTTCTGAACCTCCGCTCACTACATATAAATCTTGTTGACCATCCCCATTGGCATCAAAAAACAAAGCCCCTTGATCTTCGTACATTTCTGTATCCTTAAGTTGTAAAGTGTCAAAAATTCCATTTGATTTCTGAATCAATAAAGTGGATTTACTCCCATAGGAACCACCTACAAAAACATCTTCCAAACCATCAGAATTAAATTCACCAACTGCCATGCCAGGGCCTTGATTTGAAAATCCATGGCTTAATAAAGGTTGAATAGCATAGTCATTATAGGAGCGGTCCGTATGTGTATAAAAAACGATAGAATCCTCCTTAAGAAATTGTTTATTCTTTTCCAAACCTTCTCTGAATATTGTACTGTTTGAATAATCAATTTGTAGAGTTTGATTCGCATTAACGTTTTTAATGACGGACTTTTTTCTATCTGGCCAAATTACTTCAACACTATCTATATTCTTGTTATTATTTAAACCAAAATGGATAGCACCATCTACGGTACTCTGAAAGCCCCTAACTGGCTGATTGTATTTTGTTTGATGTTCCTTATCCCTATATATATTAATAATGGCGCCAAAACCTTTTCTATTTTTAATGGGTCCAGTGAGAAGTAGTCTTAAGTAATTAGCGTTCTTGGTGTTGAATTCCTGTAAATTATTCCTGTATACAAAAGCGGGCTGGTTGATGTTATTAATCACTAAATCTAAATCTCCATCTAAATCTAAATCGCTGTAAGCAGCACCGTTCGAAATAGACTTTAAATCAAAACCCCAATCCTTAATTTTTTTGCTAAACGTAAGATTCCCATTATTCTTAAATACATAATTGTCCATGTTAATGGCTGGGCGGTATTTTAGACAATCTATGACAGACTTCCTGAGTTCTTCATAATCACTAAATGCCAAGGTACTATTTTGTCTAAATTTTACAAAATCCAAGTCTGTAATATCCTTTCCATAACCATTGGTAATAAATAGATCATTATGGCCATCGTTATCAAAATCCGCTAATAATGGCGACCAACTCCAATCGGTTCTATCTATTCCAGCCATTTGACCAATTTCACTAAATCGGTTATTCCCATTATTTTTGTGCAACATATTACGCATATGCTGATGGCCATATCCAAACCGGAGAATCATTTGAAAAAAGTCATACGAACTGGCACCAGACATTAGCTTTCTTCTTTTATAATTTTCAGGTAACATATCCATTGTAATTACATCTAGTAATCCGTCATTATCTATGTCAGCTACATCATTACCCATTGAAAAGTGACTCATATGTCCAAAATAATCCAATCCATTTTCAGAAAATGTGCCATCACCTTTATTTACATATAATAAATCCCTTGATAAATAATCATTGGAAACATAAATATCTGGAAAAGCATCTTGGTTGACATCAAATACAGAAACTCCTAAGCCAAATCCTTCAATTTTTATTCCAGCTTCTTTCGAAACATTTGTAAAATAGGTTTGCCCCGTTTCTGGTTGTATATCGTTACGATATAAGCGATCTGTATTTCTTCCCGAACCATTTTCAATAATTGGTCTTGCATTGATTGCCGAATACTCAAATCCACCTCCAGTAAGCAAGTACATATCTAAATCACCATCAAGGTCATAATCAAAAAAAACAGATTGGATGGATTCTCCCATGTCATCTAAACCATACTTTGAAGCCTCTTCTTTAAAGGTAGCATCACCTTGATTAACATACAATAAATTTGGAAAAATATCTTTGTTTCCCATGCCTCCAACGCTGATATATAAATCGTCTAAACCATCGGAATTTATGTCAACTACAGAAACTCCTCTACACCACTTACCTTTAGTATCTATTCCTGAAGAATTCGTGATATCCTCAAATCTTAATTCTCCTTGGTTTAAGTAAATAGTACTTTTTACTTGATTTCCTGTAAAAAAGATATCTGGTAAACTGTCATTGTTAAAATGACCCATTCCTACGCCACCTCCATTATAGAGATACTCGTAGCTCATTAAATTTATAGAATCATTTGCAGTAATTGTATTTTGAAAATGGATACCTGTTTGATCAGGTTTCAACAAAAGAAAAAGCGTGTTGGTGTTTCCTTTCTCGCTACAGGAGTGTATACCTAATACTATCGTACTTACGAATGCCAACTTAACGGCGAACGCCATGTAGGATGTTTTCAGCATTTTAGTAAGGTAAAAAAATCGGCAAACGGAATAGATACTCTGCTTGCCGATTACAACAAGAATAAAAATTATTGATTAGCAGAATTACCTACTAAATTAGGATTACGGTCTAATTCTCCTTGAACAATAGGTTGATATTCTCTACCAGGAACAAAAGTATTAAACTCATCATCATTTGCTTTTAACTCGGCTAATTTTGCAGAGTCTTCTAACCACCCCCATCTTTTGATATCGTAATATCTAAGACCTTCAACAGCTAATTCAGTAATACGTTCATGAGCCAATTGATCCATGAACTGGGTTAGGTTATAAGCAGCAAATTCATCTTCACGATCTGGTAAATTTGCACGATCTCTCACTTGTTGCACTAATGCCGCAGCCCCAGGCACATCTCCTGTATTTGCCAAACATTCCGCTTGCATTAGCAGTACATCAGCGTAACGAATAATATGATAGTTAATACCACTTGTAAATGGATCACCGCCTTCATTAGCCAAAGTATATTTAGCAATATAATAGTTTGCTGGATCTAAAAAGAAATCTGTTCCATAGGCCTGTGTTAAGCCTTCTTCAGGTTCAAACGACAAGATAGTAGCAGCAAACCTTGGGTCCAAACTCCCATCAAGAGTTCGTTCTTCTCTTAACTCATTGTATAAAAATTCGGTAGGGAAGAAATCATAAAAATCTGCTCCAGAATAAGTTGGCGCTATAGCAGAAAATTGCCTCCAGTTTACCGTTGGATCACCTCCCCAGTTAAAATCTGCATTTTGACTTTGGGTAAATTCTGCCCAAAATATTCTACCCGTATTAGCAGATTCTCTAGAAGGATCTTGTGTAAATAAATCTTGATAGTTTGCATGTAAACTATATTCCCCAGAATTTATTACACTCTCAAAATAGCTTATAGCTCCACTATAGTCACCTTGATATAATTTTAACTTACCCATTAAGGCTTGAGCAGCTCCTTTAGTAGCTCTACCTACTTGACCGGCATCTGGCCCACTAACAGAATTGTAATTTACTGGCAAAGAAGCAATAGCAATATTTAAATCTGCTTCAACTTGTGCATAGATTGTTGCCTGAGTCACGTCTTGGTTAGATGGATAAAAATCATCTTGACTCTTAGGAACTTCCAATACCAAAGGAACATTGTCAAAAATATTAGTGGCATTAAAATACGCTAAAGCTCTTAAAAAATGAGCTTGTCCTAGTAACCTTGCTCGTAAGTTCTCTTCAACTTCTGGCACTTCTGGCACTCTTTCTATAGCTTGGTTTGCTCTACTAATTAGCACATAGTAGCCCTCGTAACACCAACCAACAGCATCATCCGTAGCAGGCACTGTAAAATTACTGGTTTGAGATAGAAATGCCCATGGACTTCTAGATTTAGTTTCATCACCTCTACCATCCCCTAAAACCGGGGTCATTCTATTATATAAACCATCAATAATTAATGGATTATAAACAGCATCAACTGCTGCAATTGCCTCATTTTGGTTGGAATAATAACTAGCTACTCCAGACCTATTTGGATTAACTATATCTAGCTCATCCTCACAACCTACAAAAATGGTTGCACTAATAGCAAAAAATAATACTTTTAATGTATATGTCTTCATTTTCTATTTTTTAAAATTTAAATTGAGCTCCCAACATGGTAGTTAATGGTCTTGGGTAAGTACCGTAATCAAAGCCCGGTCCTAGTACACCAGCTTGAAAATCTGGGTTATATCCTTTGTACTTTGAAAATACTGCAACATTTTGTAAGGTTACATAGAACCTAGCTTTAGATAAACTAATTTTATCAATTACAGGGTGAGGTAAAGAATAGCCCAATGAAATAGTATTAATTCTAAAATAATCTCCACTTTGCAACCAACCCGGTCTATCAGAATTACGTCCATTATTATTTGGATCCAAGAAAATAACTCTAGGCACATCAGTATTTGTATTAGAAGGAGTCCAACGATTTAAAATATCTTCGTGCCAGTTTGTATAACCAGAAGATGGCATTAACCCACGATACAAATTACTATTTATTAAATTACCACCACTTCCTTGACCAAAAATGGTAAAATCAAAATTTTTATAACCTGCCGTTATATTTAGGCCGTAGTAATAAGTAGGCAACCCTTTCCCTAAGAATGTTCTATCTGCATCTGTAATAACATTATCACCGTCTAGGTCTTTGAATCTGATGTCACCAGCTGCTGTACCAGGTTGTTGTGTTGCCCCAGCATCAACTTCCGCCTGAGATTGAAAAATACCATCATAAACCCATCCATAATGTTCTCCAATTGAACGTCCAACTACGGTTCTTGCCCCACCTTCAGTAATATCTTCAACAATATCACCTAAACTCAACACTTCATTTTTAACGGTATAAAAGTTAGGAGCTACTTGTAAATTAAATTCTCCAAACTGCTGATTCCATACCGCTGATAATTCTATACCTGAATTTTGAATAGAACCTGCATTGGTTAAAATTACATTACCAACAGAGGCATTAGATAAAGGAATTGGTTGATTTAACAATACATCTTCCGAGGTATTTGTATAGTATTCCGCTGTTAAATCCAATACACCATTCCATAAAGTAGCATCTAAACCAACGCTTCTAGTAACTCTGGTTTCCCATTTTAAACTAGGGTCTACTGCAGTTGTAACAGCAGCACCAAGTGGGCGACCACCAAAAGCAAACTCGTAAGGTATTCCTCTGTTAATAGTTGCTTGGTAGCCATAGTTAGCAAAAATTTCTTGGTTACCCACTTCTCCCCAACCTCCTCTTAACTTAAGGGCGGTAATAAAATCTGGTAAAGTAAACTCGTTATGCAACTTCCAAGCCAAACCAACTGATGGAAAATACTCTTGGCGTAATTCTTTACTGAATTTAGAAGAGGAATCACTTCTTAAATTTGCAGTAAGTAAATACTTATCATTATATGAATAATTCAATCTACTTAAATAAGAACTTATAGCATTATTTTCACGAGCATCAAAAGCACTTGCATCTGGAGCACTTTCTAAATTCTTAATATATGGTTTTTCTAACCCTGAACCCACCACACGTACTCTTCTAAATTTATTTTTTTGAAAAGTCTGACCAACTAACACGGAAAGATTATGTTTTCCAAATTCCTTCGTCCAATTAATGGTATTCTCAATTAAAAAAGAACTAGAGTTTCTTGAAACAAATGCCAATTGTGCCGAGGGATTAGGGAAAAAATACCCTAAATCGTATTGTGGAACAAAAACTTGCTCTTGAATTGATGAATTATCATATTGTAAGCTGGTCTTTAAATCTAAACCATCAAGCAACTCATATTTGCCATAAATATTTGCCAAAATACGGTTCACTTCAGTTTCATTTTCAATTAAGTTATTAATTCCTGGTACGTTTAGCGTTATAGATTGATGAATTGCTGAATCTGCACCACCGTAACCACCTTCTCTATTTTCATCATATACGGGAATTGTAGGTGCAGCCTGCAATAAATCGTTTACCAAAGAAGGTCTTCCTCCTGGTAATTGTATAGTTCTAGTATCAAATAATGGATTTTCGTCAGAATGCACAAAATATAAATTTTCACCTATAGTAAATTTCCCTAGTGTTGCTTCTGTATTTGCCCTTAAAGAAGTTCTATTATAATCTGGCCCGGTACCCACTAAGGTACCTTCATTACCCAAGAAGTCTAATGAAACATAATAACTAGTATTTTCTGTTCCACCAGATATATTTAAATTATGATTTTGAATATAGCCAGTTTTATACCCCTCCTTTTGCCAGTTCGTATCTATATTATCTATAAACAATGGTGAATTAGGATCATTACCAGGAACAATAGCTTCACCTGCATTGGTTAACAATTCCGCATTGATCATTTGGTACCCTGCTCTGTCTAACACAGGTAAACTTTGTGTAATCTGTTGAATACCAAAATAAGTACTTAGCTCAACAGACATTTTTTGTCCTTTTTTACCATTCTTAGTAGTAATAATTACAACACCATTTGCCGCTCTGTTACCATAAATAGCACCTGCTGTTGCATCTTTTAAGACTTGAACTGATTCTATATCATTAGGATTCACATCTCTTATTCCTCCAGTAATAGGAAACCCATCTACCACATATAAAGGCTCAGCACTTGTTCCTGCTCCAAAGGTTGCAACCCCTCTTATTCGTACATTTGGACTTGCTCCTGGCTGACCGTCAGAAGTAATTGAGACACCGGCAACACGACCTTGCATCATTTGAGTTACATCATTAGAGGCTTGTTTCACCATCTCTTCTGTATCTACCAAACTAACTGCACCAGTTAGATCTTCTTTCCGTTGGGTTCCGTACCCAACAACAACAACTTCATCTAGTGCTTCTGTATCTTCTTTCAAAGAAACATTAAGAGTAGTATTGTTACCTACCAAAACTTCACGGGTAGCAAAGCCGATATAGGTATATACTAAAGTGTCATCTGATGTGGCATTTATTGAATAATTACCATCAAAATCAGAAACTACTCCGTTTGAAGTACCCTTAACTATAATATTAACACCCGGCAATGCTACTGAATCTTCAGAACTAATTGTACCGGTAATGGTTTTTGATTGTGAAAATCCTACTGTTAAAAACAATAAGAATGCACAGGTAATTTCGCCTAAATAGTTGGGAAACCATCGTGCTTTTTTAATATTTTTTTTGTTTGTTGCCATAGTTTGAGTGGTTTAAGTTTTATTAAGTGTGTTTATTACACATGTAAATTAAATAAAGAAAAATTACATTTGCAAGTAAGAAGTTAAAATAAATGTAATTTTAACACTAATAATTTATATTGTTTGTATTTTATGGCATACAAGATTGTAAATTCCTTAATTGACTATTTACCAAATAAGTGTTATACCTTAATTTATATCTTATTAAATTGCCATCGCAAAAATTAAGTAATGGTATTAAATAATTATAGTAAAGAAGATAAAGTACTGCTTGCAGTAGACTGTATCATATTTGGTTTTGATAACGAAGAATTAAAAATTCTATTAGTACAAAGAGACTTTGAACCTGAAAAAGGAAAATGGTCATTAATTGGTGGATTTCTTAAAAAGGAGGAAAATTTGGATAAAGCAGCAATTCGAATACTTCATCATTTAACCGGCCTTAATAATATTTATATGGAACAGGTGTATATCTTTTCTAAAGTAGATAGAGACCCTGCTGAAAGAACTATATCTGTTACTTACTATGCTTTAATTGATATTGCAACCCATGATGAGAAGATTTTAAAACAAAACCCTATACAGTGGTTTAACCTAAAAGATGCTCCAAAACTTATTTTTGACCACAGTCTGATGGTTGAAAAAGCAATTGCAAGGCTACGTAGAAGAGCGTTAGGCAAACCTATAGGCTTTGAACTTTTACCTGAAAAATTTACAATGCGCCAGTTGCAAAAATTATATGAAGCCATTCTTGAAACTAAACTGGATAAAAGGAACTTCATTAATAAGGTCATTTCTCAAGATATTTTAATAAAACTGGATGAAAAGGATATGACTTCTTCTAAAAAAGGTGCTTATCTTTTCAAGTTCGACCAAGAAAAATACAACCGAAAGGTAGAAGACGGTTTCAACTTTAAAATATAGAAATTTTAAAATACTGTTTTAAGAAATGCATCAATTCCTTTAACCGTAGGTTCAAACCAAGGGTTGTAAAGAACAAAGGAATGTGGTGCTGTCTCGAAAGAAATTACCTCAGAATAAATACTATTACTACGTAAAATATTAATGTAGTCTTCCCTACCCGCATGCATTCGAGCTACCGAACTATTAATAAATAAGGTTGGAGGAGTTTTAGAATTTACATAAGTAAGTGGAGATGCCATCTTCCATAAATCTGGGTTTTCTTCCTTACTATACCCAAACCAATATGTTGCCGCAGAAATACTGTTACTATCATCTACTTCTCCACTTTCTGAATGAACAAAAGACAGTGTACCGTCTAAGTCAATAATAGCATTTACATGCGATGATATTTCTGAATTACAAATACCATTCTCGAAAAGTAGTTTATTCGCGGTGGTCCCTAAAAAAGCAGCCAATTCACCCCCGGCAGAAAAACCAGAAACTACAATTTTTTCCGGATCAATATTGTACTTAATTGCATTTTTACGCACCCAACGAATTACGGCTTTAAGATCGTAAACTGCTGAAGGGAACAATGCTTCGGTAGACAATCGATATTCTGGTGTGATGCTAACATAGCCTTTATTTGCCAATTGTTGTGCTAACGGATAATGCTGAGCTCTGTTACCTGAACGCCAACCACCACCATGAATGATAATAATGGCTGTTCTTAATGCATTGGATTGAATTTTAGGCTGAAAAACATCAAGCTTCAAAGCTCTTTCGCCAAATGAACAATAGGTAATATCCTTTTCCTCTTGAACTATGTCGAAATCAAATTCTTTAACAATCTTAATGTATGGATGTGTTTTAATATCCTTGGCAAATGCCGAAGTAGTAGTATATGAGGTATCACGTACTCCTGTAATTCCATCAAGGTTTTGGGATGCAACGTAATTAAACATCATTACCATTATGAACGAAATAGCATACGTAAAAATCTTAAATTTCATACATTTTATTTACTTGACCGAAGTTGGCATAATACGCTCATCACCAAAAATTATTTTCCCAAAATTAGGCTTTTGTATTTTTAATTAAAGGTCCAATTCAAACTTATTTAATCTGAAAATTTTCAACTACTAATTAAAATAAACCTACAATTATATAGAAAACTTTTGAATTAAGAGTATCTAATATCTTCAAGGAAATCTACTTTATTCGTTTACGAAAAGATTAAAATTAATAAAGTAAAATATTTAGCAATAAATCATTTCAAATTAACAACGAATAGACTTTTTAATACAACTAACTCTCTCAAAATAAATTTTTGAATCAATTTCAGTTATTATACGAAATAGATAAACTTACCCCATTTATTAACGTTTATCGTATATTTATTATTCTATTTAAAATGAGTAAGAAAACCACCATTTACGATATTGCCAAAAAGCTAAATATTACGGCCGCAACAGTA
>TARA_R110002051_G_scaffold67814_3_pt1 | contig 23810 bp, 26 predicted proteins | sample TARA_R110002051 | Tara Oceans TARA_R110002051 (sample SAMEA4397023) | marine metagenome | biome: Polar Biome; feature: [MES] marine water layer (ENVO:01000295) within the mesopelagic zone...; material: water (ENVO:00002006), including particulate matter (ENVO:01000060) such as......
AAGGCTCTAAAGGCCCTCACGCAGCCGCGCCACTTCCTGGCGCAGCGTGTCGATGCCCAGGCCCTTCTCGCTCGATGTGAGAATGATTTCCGGATGCGCGGCGGGACGTTTGACGATGAACCTGGCTGTCGCCTCGAGGACGCCACCAAGGTCCTTTTCACTTAGCTTGTCGGCCTTGGTGAGCACCACCTGATAGGAAACGGCGGCCTTGTCGAGCTCGTTCATGACCGTTGCATCGTTTGGCTTGGGTCCGTGGCGGGCATCGACAAGCACGTAGACGCGGCGCAGATTGGGGCGTCCGCGCAGGAACTGATGGATCAGCTTGTTCCATTTTTCGACCGCCGGCTTGGGAGCCTTGGCAAAGCCATAGCCGGGCATGTCGACGAGCCGGATGCCGCCGGCCTCGGGCGCAAACAGGTTGAGCTCCTGGGTCCGGCCGGGGGTGTTGGATGTCCTTGCCAGGGCGGACTGGCCGACAAGGGCGTTGATCAGGGAGGATTTGCCGACGTTCGAGCGCCCGGCAAAGGCGATCTCGACGATGTCATCTGCGGGAAGATCGGACACGCGGACGCAGCCCTTGAGGAAAATCCAGGGGCGCGCAAACAGCAGGCGGACGGTTTCGGGCAAGTCAGTCATTTCTCGCGTGTCCAAAAGAGAAGGGCCGGTCGCCCGGCCCTTACCAAGAGCGCTTCAGGGAAAAGTGGGTAGCACTTTTCCGGTTCGGAAGCGCGATCAAAATGAAGTCTATTCGGCAGCCTTGGGCTTGCGCTTGAACGAACTCTTGATGTTGCCGAGCAGGTCCACGGTGACCCCATGGCGCCGCATGATGAACCATTGCTGGACCACCGAGAGGAAGTTGTTCCACGCCCAGTAGATCACGAGGCCGGCCGGGAAGGTCGCCAGCATGAACGTGAAGATCACCGGCATCCAGTTAAAGATCATCGCCTGGGTGGGATCGGCCGGCGGCGGGTTCAGCCGCATCTGCACCCACATGGTGATGCCCATGATGACCGGCCAGATGCCGATGGCCAGGAACGAGCCGATGACCGGCACGGCGCTGGGATCGTAAGGCAGCAGGCCAAACAGGTTGAAGATATGGGTGGGATCGGGCGCCGCCAGATCCTGAATCCAGCCAAAGAACGGCGCATGCCGCATTTCGATGGTGACGAACAGAACCTTGTAGAGCGAAAAGAACACCGGAATCTGGATCAGGACCGGCCAGCACCCTGAGATGGGATTGATCTTTTCGGTCTTGTAGAGCTCCATCATCGCCTGCTGCTGGGCAGCGCGATCGTCCTTATGCTTTTCCTGAATTTCCTTCATCTTGGGCTGCACGCGCCGCATGTTGGCCATCGAGGCATAGCTCTTGTTGGCCAGCGGAAAGAAGATCGCCTTGACGATGACGGTCACCGCCAGAATGGCGAGGCCGAAATTGCCCAGGAATTCATAGAGCAGCCGGATGAGGTAGAACATCGGTTTGGTGATGAAATGGAACCAGCCCCAGTCGATCATCAGCTCGAACCGGTCGATCGAATAGGCCCGTTCGTAGGAATCGATGATCGATTCCACCTTGGCGCCGGCAAAGGCCAGGCTCTCATGGGAGGCGCTGCCACCGGCGGGCACGACGACGCCGTCCTGGGCCACATAATTGGCGCGGTAGTCATTTCCGCTCGGCGTACCGGTGCCGTAAAAGAACCGGGCGTTGATCGCCTCGTCCTGCGGTGGAATGATCGCGGTTGCCCAGTATTTGTCGGTGAAACCCAGCCAGCCGCCGGTCGAGGCCATCGTGGCGTTGTCTTCGTCGCGCAGATTGCCATAGGATTTTTCGACGAGGTTGCTGTCGCCCAAAATCCCGATGGCGCCTTCATGAAGAATGAAGAAATTCTGGGTCTGGGGTGTATAGAGCCGCGCAATGCGCGAATAGGGGAAAAGGGTCACATCGCCGGCGCCGGAATTTTCAACGCTCTGGTCGATGGTGAACATGTAATTGTCATCGACACTGACGGTGCGGCGGAAAATCAACCCCTCGCCATTGTCCCAGGCCAGCGTCACCGGTGTTGCGGCGGTCAGCGTGTCCCCGCTCTCAACACTCCATTCGGTCTGCGCCGTGGGCAGCGGCACATCGCTTCCCTGCGCGGCGACCCAGCCCTGCTCGAGATAATAGGGGACGTCCGAACCGACAGGCGAGAGCAGCGTGATGGTCGGGCTGTCGGGGTCGGGGGTTTCATTGTAGCGCACCAGGTGAAGATCATCGATGCGCGCGCCGGTCAGATTGATCGAACCGGAAAGCGACCCGGTTTCGATGGCGACGCGCTGGGTGGCGGCCAGAGCATCGTCGCGGCTCGCAAAGACCTGGGTGTCGGTGTCCGAAGACGGCGTCGCACCGGCAACACCATCAGCGCTGGGCGCTGCCAGATCGGCGCTGTCCAAAGCCTGGTCCTGCTGGGTCGAAAGCTCGGCCTGGCGCTGGGCCTGATCGAGCTGGGGGCCGGCGATAAAGAACTGCCACCCAAAGAGCACGAGCATGCTCAGGACGACGGCCAGGATCATGTTGCGATTGTTTTCGTTCATGGCTTTGGATGTCCGCTTGGCGCTTGGGCCGGTCTGTGCAAGCGCGCGATGGCCTTGCCAAGTTCGCGCGTCAAATTGTCGAACGGTTCGGACAGGCTCTCGCGCCGCCCGATCAACACATAGTCATGGCCGGCGACCAGCCGGTCCGAACAGGCTCTCACCGCCTCACGCAGCCTGCGCTTGATGCGGCTGCGTTCGGGCGAGTTGCCGGTCTTCTTGGTCACGGTATATCCCACACCGGGAACAGGATCGGCAACGGGGACGGCCTGCAACACAAAGCCGCGCCTGGCAATTTTACTGCCCCGCGCGGCTTTAAGAAATTGCGCCCGTTTTTTCAGGCGTCGTAACGGCAATGCCGGGCTATCCGGCATATCGGAGCCAGGCCCGACTTATGCCGAAAGCCGCTTGCGCCCGATCGCGCGACGGCGATTGAGGATCTTGCGGCCGTTCTTGGTCGCCATGCGGGCACGGAAACCGTGACGGCGGGCGCGCACAAGATTGCTCGGCTGGAAAGTACGCTTCATTATGGTTCATCGCGCGCCGGTCCGCGCGATCCTCTGGTTAAGCTTGTCTGTTGTCTTTAGGTCTTGCGCGAAAGGGAATGGGACAAGCGGTCCCGGGCCATCGGCAAAGGTTGGCCGGCTTATAGGGAAAACCCGGGGGCAAGTCAATTGCGCGATGGCCACAATCGCGTGTGTTTTCTGGCGCTGGCCAGCGTGCATTGGCCGCGCTAAAAGCGGGACCGTAACCCATCATGGATTCGGACAGGCTCCAGGATCAAGGCCAAAGGTTGAGGGCAGGCGCGTGGCGCAGGGCGACGGGATCGATCTTTGCATCATTGGGGCCGGTCCGGCCGGGATCGCGGCCGCCGAGCGCGCGGTTGCGCGCGGGTTGCGCGTCGTGCTGGTTGAGGCCGGAGAGTTTGGCGGCGTTGCGCACAATTGGGGCGCACTGCCGGCCCAGGTGCTGGCCGCCGCCGCCGAGCGTGCCCACCAGATCCGTACCGCCAGGGATTTCGGCCTTGGCACCGACGAGCCACGCATCAACTTCGCCCGCATCAATGCGCGCATCCGCGCCATGATCCAAGAGGCGAGCCCGACAGTTTCTCCCGAGCACCTGATTGCCCAGCGCATCGAGACCGTCAGCGGTCGGGCCCGCTTTACCGGCCCATCCACAATTGACGTCGGCGGCCGGTCGATAAAGGCGTCCCGCTTCCTGATCGCCACGGGCACCCGCCCTGTCGTGCCGGACATTCCCGGGCTCGACGGTGTGCCGTTCTTTACGCCTGAAACAATTTTCGAAGTGACCCGCCGTCCGTCTCATCTGATTGTCGTGGGGGCGGGGGCGACCGGGCTGGCGCTTGCCCAATCCCATTTGCGGCTGGGCGCAAAAGTGACACTTGTCGAAATGCTCGAGCCGCTGGCCGGGGAAGACCCCGAACTGGTCGATATCGTCTTGCGCCGCTTGCGGGCCGAAGGACTTGAACTGCACACCCACACGGGCATTGTTTCGGTCGCCGGCGGCGACGATCAGGATATCGTTCTCGACATCAAGGCCGGCCCACACGAGGACCGGATCGTGGGCAGCCATCTGCTGTTTGCGACGGGACGCGAGCCCGATTTTCAGGGGTTGGGCCTGGAGCTGGCCCGCGTGGCAATGCAGGGACGGCGGCCCGAACTCGGCCGGTTCGGCCGGACCGCCAACCGCCGCATCTTTATTGTCGGCGATGCTGCCGGACATGAGGGCGTGCACGCTGCACGTCACAGCGCCGAACTTGCCGTCGATGCCATTACCGGTTCGGTGAGCAAAGAGGGCCTTGTGCCGCGCATCGTTCATACCAGCCCGGCGATCGCGCGGGTCGGGATGACGGAGGTGCAGGCCAGGGCCAAATTGAAGGATCGTTTCGAAATCGTCCGCATCGCGCTGGCCCAGACCGATGCGGCGCGGGCGCGCGCCCAACCGCACGGGCAGGTCAAAATCATCATCGACAGCGCCGGCAGGGTGCTGGGCGCCGGGGTCGTGGGCCCGACGGCGCCTGAACTCGTGCCTGTCTTTGCTCTCGCCATTGCGCGGAAAATGACGCTATCGGAACTCGGCGGGCTGGTGGCGCCATATCCGTCGTTCGCCCAGATCATACCCCTTGCCGCCGCCGAATATGCGCGCGACCACCCCGGCGCAGCCCCCGCAGGCTGGCGTCGTCTGCTTAAGCGTTTGTTGCCATAGGTAAAATCGGGTTGTAGGCTGGCACAATGACACGGGACATCGCCAAGGTGCCAGGTCCGTTCTCCGGCCTCTCCGTCAAGATCATAGCGGCGATCGCGCTGGTCATTCTCCTTGTCGAAATCGCCGTCTTCCTCCCCTCGCTCGCCAACTACCGCGTTGGCTGGCTCGAGGACCGGCTGCGCGTCGGCAGTGTGGCCGTACGCGTGTTCGATACCGCGCCCGATGTGATGGACCTGCCCGCCGAAATCACCGATCCACTGTTGCAGGCGGCCGGCGCCATCGCCATCGTTTACCGCCGCGAGGGCCAGACCGATCTGATCGGGCTCGAGGCCGTAACCATGCCCGAGCAGCCCCACCTGGCCGATCTGCGCGACACCAACCCGATGCGCCTTATCATCGAGGCGCTCGATACACTCGTGGTGGGCGGCCAGCGCACCCTGCGCATCGTCGGCGTGCCGCCCGGCGCAGGCGATGCGGTGGTCGAGATCTTGATGCCCGAAAGCCCGCTGCGAGCCGACCTTCTGACCTATGCCGGCAACATCGTGCTCGTTTCGATCGTCATCGCGGGGGTGACGGCCTTCGTCATATACATATTGGCCGAGAGCCTTTTGATCGGACCGATCAAGCGCCTCACCAACCAGATGCTGGCCTTCCGCGAAAACCCTGAAAACGGCACGCTTGTGATCGTGCCCGACACGGCGCGCCGCGACGAGATCGGCATCCTCGAGCGCGCGCTGGCCGATACCCAGGCCGAGTTGTTCGCCATGCTGCGCCAGCGCCGCCACCTTGCCGATCTGGGCATGGCGGTCTCCAAGATCAACCATGACCTGCGCAACATGCTGACCTCGGCCCAGTTGCTCTCCGACCAGGTGGCCAATCTCGATGATCCCCAGGTGCAGCGACTGGCCCCCCGGCTGGTGACCACGCTCGACAAGGCCATTGCCTTTGCCCAGACCGTGCTCGACTACGGACGCCAGCAATCGGCCCCGCCAAGCGCCGAGCCTGTCGATCTTCGGGCTCTCGGTTTTGAAGCTGCCCTTTCGGGTGGGCTGACGGGGCATCCTCGGATCGTTTTTGAAAATCAGGTTCCTGACGATTCGGTGATCCTTGTCGATCCCGATCATCTGGCCCGCGTTTTGACCAATCTGTTCAAAAATGCCCGCGAAGCGCTAGAGGCCAGCCCCGAGATCGCCACGCCCTATGTTCGGTTCACCCATGAGCGGACGGGCGAAGGCGTGAGGCTGGTCGTCGCCGACAACGGACCGGGCCTGCCGCCGCGCGCGCGGGAAAACCTGTTCGTCGCCTTCGAGGGTTCGGCCAGGGCCGGGGGCACGGGACTGGGCCTCGCCATCGTGCGCGAACTGATCGAAGCCAATGGCGGGCGCGTGGAACTGCTCGAAACCGCGGAGGGAACCGCTTTCGCCATCGATCTGCCATCGGGTGCCGCAGCGGGCGGCTGATGAAATTTCCTCGAAAACTTCCCCTGCTGGCCCCTTGCAATGGCCGCCGAGCCAGTATAAGCGTTCGCCTGCCGCTCGGGGCATCGCCCCCGACACCGCGTTAACCGCACCGGCACTGCGCGCCCGTAGCTCAGCTGGATAGAGCACCAGACTACGAATCTGGGGGTCAGAGGTTCGAATCCTTTCGGGCGCGCCAATTTTCTTTAAATGAAATCAAGTGGTTATGAAAAGCGCGCTTTGCGCGTGCGAACCATAATTTTTGTCGGGTCGCCACCGGGTCGCCACGGCTGATTTAGGGCGTATCCAAAAAGTTCACCTAAGAAGCATCGGAATTGTGCGCCCATCGTCGCCGAAATTGGCAATCGCCAAGGCGCATAGCATTGCCCTCTTGCCTTGGTCGCCTTCGCTCAAGACAATTAGCTCACCAATTTCTTGGACGCCGCCAAGCCATGCATTTCGAAGCCGTCCGCCGTCAAGTATGTCCTGTTCTTCAAACCCGTGTCGCCCATAGACCATTTGCAGGGCGTGATAGTCGACCGTCAAATCGCATCCATGTGCGTAGGTGTATGCTCGGCCTAACTCATATGCCGCGCCGTTAGTTGAAAGCGCGGATATGGTCCGCTCCGCTCGTTCGGTTCGCTCAATGCCTGCACGTTCCTCTTGCGTGAGCATCCAGTCTCCCCCTGGCAGCAGATAAAGCAGAAGCACGACTCCAGCGGCAAATAGAAGTAGCTTGCGCAAGCTAGGCTCCCTTCGGGTTTCGACGCACTCTAAGGTGTAAGGTACCCCGGCAATTTCGCCTGCCACTCACTCATCAATATCAGCGTACATTCAACCGTTTCGCCATTGTCCTGCATAAGCTCCAGCGTCCCAGCTGGGGCGGTGGTGTCCCATGCGAAGTTGTCCGAAAGCACTTGGAGCACGTCGCGCTTATAGGCGGTGTCGAGATTGTCGAGCTGGTCGCCTTTTGTTTCCAGAACCGTGATGCGCCTGCCAGCGCCTTCCCGATTCACCGCAAAGATGAAATCGGGATAGATCATGGCGCGCCGCCAGCCCTGTAATCCATAGTGCGACCGCGCGGCATTGACATCACATCGCTCGGCAGGCCTGCCCTCTTGCCCGTGTCGACCTCGGTCTTTTTGACCCAGTCATGCAATGTGGCCGGTGAGCATCCGATCTTGGCAGCGATGGAAGAAACTGCAGCCCACCGGGACGGATATTCCGCTTGGTGGTCCAGGACCATCCGAATGGCACGCTCGCGCACTTCAGGTGCAAATTTGTTCGTTGTCTTGCTCATATCGGCTCCACTTTCTCAGAAGTTAGAGCCTCCGGCAAACCCGGTGCGGTTCAGTGGCTAGCCTTTCAGCGCTTTCCGCATAACCCTGTGTTCCCTGCATTGTCCTCGACCTAAATTCTGACGCCAGCTCAACGATAATTACCAAAGCTAGGGATGGCAATGCGAGGCATAAGGATAGCTCTATATCTCGACATTCCACAGAAACCAGCGGCGGCTTACAGGAAGCTGCCGCGACCCTTGAAATGGCTGCAATGGGGTCGGGAACCGCCATTTGTGCTAAACTAAACATGGCGAAAAAATGAGACGACATATCTGTGCACAAGAGACCGCTCGTCCTATCGCTTTTTGGCTCCGCCCTGTTGCGTCACATTTTTGGCTTGACTGTTTTTCAACCTGTTGGCCTGCAGCATGGCCGACGCGGCCTGCACGAACTTCAGGATCCGATGGGATGACTGGGAGACCCTGATTTGGTTCGTTCGAACGGGCGTGTTGGGTTTGGCCCTGCTGGTCTTCGGCGCATGAGGTGCCTACCGATCGCGTTAAAGGCACGCAACAACACGTTCGTACCCTCGATCGTCAGGAAAGTGAGCAGCTGGCGAGAAGGCCCGCCAGCTGCGGAAAGTCATTGGTCCGGAGTCAATTCCAGAACAAACGACGCATTGCTCTCAACCGCCTCGCGGGAATAAGAGAGTGGCACGTACTCACCAGCAGCCCACAGGGGTGCAAGGTCCCTGTAATGCGCACTCATTGGATCGCCCGATTGCCCAGGCGCGTTGATGGCGCGGCTCGCATCCCAGTTTCCAACATCCAGAACCATACGGAACGAAGCGCCCGAGGTGACTTCGAAATTGGAATTGTAGCTCGCGGCACGCGGCGTGGTGGAGGCGCCACCCATAGCGAATGGTCCGACATTGAACTGATCAACCATCCGCTCATGCAGCAACGGAACCATCGCGCTCTTGAAGTACCCTTTATGCAGGGCGCCCCATTGCCAATGTGCGGGATCACCACCAAGGAGAGTCACGGCTTCAGCCACCGCATTCGTCAGTGCCTCTTGCAGAATCTCCGTCCGAGCCGCTTCAGGATCGGCCCCCAACCGCTCGTCAGGATTCTCCAATAACGCCATAACGCTTGTTATGCTGCCATTGCCGATCAGCTCCATGGCCTCTGCCGGCGACGCCCGTTGAACGGTAGCTTTTCCCAAATGCGAGCGCAGCATGAGTTCACTGACCACACCAGCCGCGCTGTCGACGGTGACGGCACCATCCCAACCTTGCAGCAGGTCGAGCGCAGCTACCGTCGAGCTGTCAGCACCTGTTGCAGGTTCAAGATCTGTGACCAGTTGCACCAAGCGCCGGCCCAACATTGACGTATCGTCATTTTGTAGAGCCATGGAGTCCGCAAGCGTCATGGAATCGTTGGCGTTGAGAACCTCCTCGATGCGCTGATAGCGTGATGGGTCCGACCATTCAAAGCCGATACGGAAACGCTCGTAGTCAAAATCGTCAGGAAGGTTCATTTCGTTTGCAGTAGCGAACCAGCCCTTCTCAGGATTGAACACAGCAGGAAGATCTTGGCGAGGCAAGAAATCCCATTCATAGCGACCATCACCCGGCACGGGCATTAGGCCATCCCAGTTTTCGCGTGTGGGTGTCATCGCCCCCACAATCCAACCGATATTTCCGTCAACATCGGCGTAGACCTGATTCTCGGATGGTGTCGAAAACCTCTCAATGGCAGTCGAGAACTCGTCCCAGTTTTGCGCTGTCATGTAGTCCGCGGACCCGAAGTAGGCAGAAGTCCCTGGCTCCAGCCAGACCGTTCGGATTGCAAACGCACGGTCGTTTTCCTCGTCGACCTGCAGCACAGCCCCATGGCGGGTATACTTCATTGTAACCGCTTGCGACTCTCCATCACGCACCTCGATGGTATCGGTCACAACTTCCATGTCTTCCCATTCACCGTTGTAACGGTACTGGTCAGGGTTTTCAGGATTCAACTCATAGACATAGAGATCTTCCTGATCGACCGCAAAGATGGTCAGACCGAACGCAATCGTCCCGTTATGGCCGATTGAAATGCCTGGCAAGGCGGGCTCGCCCGCCCCGATAACCGACATGCTCGGAGAATTGAGATGAACAATGTAGCGTAGTGAAGGCGCGCCATGTGAACGATGCGGGTCATTGGCCAGAATTGGTCGACCGGTTGCCGTACGCTCCGGCGAAATTGTCCAGTTATTTGAACCAATCCGATCGATATTGTCTTCGGTTGTCCGAAGGAATTGGTTGTAGTCGAGTGCAGCAAGGTCTCCGTCCGGCGCGACGAACTCGACGCCCTGCGTAGCCAACTGGTAGTCCCGCATGACGTCACCGGGAATTATGCAGGGGTCGAGCCCCTCAGGAATGCTCGTCTCCCATACCGGTTCAAGCGCACGCCGCAGAGCATCCGCATCCAGTCCGGCCGCGCACGCAACCTGTGATCGCCTTACTTCTGACGAGGCGTTGCGAGTCAGACCATGGCTACGGATGCGAATGGCATCTTCGGCCGACCAGAGATCAGGCTCGGTACCTGTGAGTTCAAATTCTACCGGTAGGGGCAGTTCACCATCGAGGACTTGTTGGACATATGCGTTCACACCTTCAACGAAGGCCCCAGCATAGACTTGGCCGTTGGGGCCGTAAGCCTCCCATTCCTCCTCCATGTCGCCGCGGTAGAGGAACATGCGTGCCGCTCTGTCTTGTTCAACATATTCGGCGCCAAAATTCTCCGATAGCAGGCCCAAACCGCGTTTGCGCCACAAATCGATCTGCCATAGGCGGTCACGCGCGGCGTTGTATCCCTGCAAGAACAGGGCGTCTCTGTCAGACTCCGCATAAATGTGGGCGATACCCCACTGGTCGACGATAATCTCGGCAGCATCCTCCAGACCAGGTACACCTCGCTGTTCCACCTGGATCGCCGTCGACATCTCGGCCAACGCGACAGTTGAAACAGTCGAAAGCAGCGCAAACGAAAACGCGCCCGCAATGAAGCGGGGGTTCTTTATAGCCATTTCTTGAACTCCTCCATAAGTAAACGCATCGACACGATCAAGCCGATGCACCTTGAGCGTAGAAATGGGTACGAAATTCTTTCAATCATACCAAAGTCCGATTGACCAACTTTTACCACCTTGGGTCGACAGGCGATGTGTGGAAATGGGTACAAAAGAGGGCTAAAGGTGTAACCTTTCTCACCCAACAACGCGCCGTCGAAGATTGGAGTCGACTAACTCCAATCTGGTGGCCCTCATTTCTTGCCCATATTCCGCCAGGCCGAAAGCGGATCCTTGCTCACCATGAGCAACCACACGATCAGATTACGGCCCGAGATCCCAAGAACGCCGGCCACGGCATAGGCCGCATTGTCCGTAAGGTTCAAAAACTCGATGACCGGCTCCGTGGCCGCAAAGGCGACAAGAGCGCCCGATATCAGCGCAAAGGTCGCCGTTGCCCAGGTGTGGCGCTTGAGTTCGATCAGAACCGCCAGCCCGGCACCAAACAGCGCCGGAACCACAGTCGCAGGCTTGAGCGCGGCCAGGTGTTGAAACCAGTCAGACATTGTTGCTCCGAATGTTGGCGAGAGATCAGCGGATCGAGCGACAGGCACGCAGCTTGTCGCGATCATTGAGGGACGCCACGACGACCTGAGCCAGCGCCGATCCGTTCGGCAGGGCCTCAAGCTCAACAGCCGCCCTGCCCTGCACATCGGCAGGGATCGGCGTGGGTTCGGGGCAATCAGTAAGAGTTGTCCCGCAGCCGGTCAGCAGCATCGTTGCGGTCAGTGCCGCGATTGTCGATCTGATCATAAGCGTCCTGCCTTTCTTCGGAGAGTTCGCTGATGTGGTCCTCGTAGTGGTCGCGCTCATGGGAGCGACCGAGGCGATAGAGCAGAACAGCACCGCCCGCCGTTGCGACTGCGATTGCCGCCTCCTTGCCGAAACGGGCGTATGCAAAAACAATGGCGGCGAGATACCCGCCGCCAATGCCAATCCAGAACCAGTTTTCAAACAGCCACCAGAGCGCGCTAAGCATTCTCCCCGCCCCGCCGCCTGCGCATAAACCAGACCACTGCGGCCACGAATCCAATCACGGCAATTGCCGCCAACGCGTACTGCACCGGCCCATTGCCCTGAGCAATCGCACCACCACCGACAACTATGGGCGTTACGACCGGGCCAAGCTCATTGACGGTTTCAGCCAGGCTGTCCGGGCGCGTCGGCGGGGTAAAGCTAGGCGTTTCTTCCCGAGCCTCAAACCAAGCTTTGTTGCGCCCCTTGGCGCGGTGGCAACCCTTGATTGGTCAAGGACTGCCGATCCCTGCTTTGATCAGCTTTTCGGCCATTTCCAGCACTTCTGGGGAATAGGGGGCTGTGGCACTCTGGCCCTTGCCGATTTTTTGCATAATCTCCCCTTGCCGATCCCGTGCCACCGCGCCGTAACTCATCAAAGTGGTGAGTACCTGTTCATGTCCCATATTCTGGCTCCACGCCTTGAGTGCTTCGATATTATTGTTGCAGGTTCGCTGACCCAAAAGACCCAGCGTGTCGCGAAAACTGTGCGGATTGAAATATGGCAACCCAGCGGCTGCGAAGCCGTCTCTGAAAATCCGCCTGATCGCGGTGGCATTGCTCCAGCCTTCGCGCGTGATCCCCATTGGCGCGAAATGACCGTTGTCATCAAAGCCGATCTTTGTTGCCGGGAACACCGGATCATCGGGACCGAACAGGTGATCGGTGACAAGCTCCTCTATCCAGCTTTTGACAATCTGCTCTATGGCATCGCCGACCGGGAAGAACCAGGACACAAAGCTCTTGCGATTCTTGGTGCGCACCTCGCGGGCGTCCTGATTGATCTTGCGAGCCTCCAAATCAATATGCTTGATCTTCAGCGAAGCTATTGCGTTGTCACGCGCCCCGCTCAGAAGGGTACACGCGATCAATGCCCGGTCGCGCCTCTCCAACACGGTTTCAGTGGGCATGGTATCAAGCACATGGCGGATTTGTGCCAGCGTCGGCACCCGCTTTTCGCGTTCGGCCTTGGCGATGCGCGTGTCGTTGGCCGATGGATTAAAATAGTCTGCGTCTGAATAGGAAATGCGCGACTTGTACCCTTGTTGTCCTGCCAGCCATTGCATGAATGCCTTGAGCGCCATCAGCCGGGAATGGATCGTGGATTTGGCCAGCGGCTTTCCAGTCTTGGGATTGGTCGACGCATCCAGATCGCGTTTGAATTTCTTGGCCTGCTCAATATGGAAGGCCTTGAAGCTGCGGTAGCCCGTGCTCTTTTCAAATAGCACAATCGAAGCGGCTACCTGGTCGACTGATGAAGGTGCCATGCGCTTGGCCTCTTCCAGATAGGCGAAATATTGGCGCTTGATGCGCTCATTCTCCGGATGGTGCTTTGCCATTGGTGTCAGGCTCCTTTTGCAAGTGAACATTTGAGGGGACGTGTCCGGTATCCATTAGGGATGGAATGCCCTGCGGATTTGAAACCTCGAAATGCTGCTTGATCCGGTCCAAGTGAGCAGTGGCAGTGCGCCTGTGCATCAGGGTCGTACAGACGGGACAAAGCCCGCGCAGATTGACCGCTCCAGCCTTGAGCGGCACCAGTTCAACTTCATTATCGAAGGGTGCGCGCGGTGCCCGGCATTTGACGCAATAGAGTTCACCGGGCTTGCATCTCTGCTTGCGCGCCTTCCTGGCTGCATGAAACGCTTGGGCGTCTTCGCCAAGGATCAGCACCGGCTTTCGGTCATCCAAATGGGCCAAGCCCGATTTCAGCCATCGGCGCACTGTCCCTTTGGCAACGCCCATGGTGCGCGCCAGTTCATCGACCGAGTAGGAGCGGTGGACTTTGACGGCACGCCAGTTTGGCTTCGGCCTGCGCATTGGGCCGCCGCCTAACTTTCATCAGTGGTGGTGCGCCGCTTGTGCGCAGCAAGCCAGGTGTCGAGATCATCAGGATCGTAAAGAACGACGCGGCCAACCCGAATGAATGATGCGCCACCGCCATTGCAGCGCAGTTTCTCAAGGGTGGATTTCGCCATGCCCGTATAGGCGGCAGCCTGGTGGGTGCGCAGCATGGGGCGTTGGGTTGAGATGGTTTGGGAAGACATTGGCTATCCTGTCGCTAGTGGAGCAAATCACACGCAACAGGGTGCAAGGGTGGCAGACCGCGAAATAGTGGGCAGGATATATTTTGCCAGGGGATTATTCGGCCTGTTTTTTCGGGCGTCCGCCTCTGGTCCAGAAGGGCTTGGCTTCCGGGACATTTTCCAGCGCGCCGACCCATGCGCGTTCGAAATCCGCCGGGCCTGTATTGAAACGCTCCCCGGCGATTTCACGATATTTCATCTTGGTTCTGGGTCGTTTCATCGGCGAATCGCGCATCTCTGATTCGAGCCATTTTCGGCAGCTGTCCGGTTTCGATTTCGCGAAGGGAAAGGCCTTCTTGAGCGCACTGGCTTCGATATTTATGCGGTTCCAGCGAGGCTCACTACCGCCGAACGGAGTCATGGTACCCCATAGGCCGCCGCCCGCGTCATCGACGAAATTCACAAAATGGCCGGGTATATTCGGGTTAAGCGTGGCCATCTCCCAATAAGTGGCAGGAATCTCTTCTCGGACCAGATCGCGGTTCATGCCTGTGGCTCGAAGGCGGTTTTGATTTAGCGCTTCAAAGAGGCGACCAGCGCCCGCCTCATCCAGTGCGACGTCGGCGATTTGGGCGGTGGTCAATGATTGTCCTTCGGCACCTATCCAGATACATGCGGCGATCAAGGGCCAGAATCGATCCTGGTGCGGATACTCGAAGGGCTCCCCGGCGCTTCCAACCTTCGCCCTTGTTAGAGGTTTCCACAGCCGCACCACGTCTTGGCGCGCAAACGTCAGGTTCATATACGCCGGTTGTAGCGAATGCTGTCGGTTTATCAGATAGTCCGGGCCATCGAGAGTATGTGCCAGTTCAAGGTATGCCCATTCCCGTGGCGGAATCGTAACGACATTGCCGTCTGCATCCGTCGCGTTGGCAGCGAGAACGCTTGCAGCCAAGGAATTCCAGAGCACCTCGCGTGCCGACTTTACCGACATGCAAAATTCGGTTTCGCCATTGGCTTCATCGAAAGCTTCTGCAAGGCTCAATTCCCTTACAGACGCCCGACGCCGGTCAACCAGTTCATGCCCGTGCACCTCCCGCCAGGATGTGCCTCCATTGACCGGTAGCCGCCTGCTGAAGCTCTGCCAGTGCCAACACTTCGTCCGGTACAAATCCCATTCATCGCGCACCGCTTCCGGCGTGCGCCAAACGAGCCAGGCCAAGACCATCGGTAAGGTCCAAACTGCCTCTTCGAGTGGATTGAATCGCGAGCTGTCTGGGGCTTCTTGAAGGGGCGGCTGGCCCCACCGCTTGGCCATACCTTCTAACTCATCGGGCCTGACCAGCCCGTCTTGTGCCAATCCCAGCATTATTTCCCGCGCCAGATCGTGAAGCTGTGGCTTTGGCCCCATCAGCTTAACGATCGTCGCGTCTGTGTTTGACAGCCAATCCTTAGCCTGTGACTGCCGCACAAATGGTGTGCAGCCAACAATGCTGCCCCAATACTCCCCATGTCCAGGTGCGATTTCTGCGGCAAGGAAAGGGCGCTCGGGATAGAACATTTCGGCCCATGCCGATTTGGGAATGGTGAAATTCCCGGTTCTACCAGGCATCCGCACAAGTGCTTCGAGTCGCCCTTGGAAAAACGGTTGCAGCAGTCCCTGCCATTCCAAGTTTTCCAGGCGCTTCAAACGTTCAAGATGGTCGCGCGCCACATCAGGCAAAATGTCCTTGCCGCGTACCCTTTGGCGCAACTCATCAACGGGCGTGCCACCGCTCCAAAGCTGATCGAGGTAAAGCCGCCGCACTTCGGCCAGAGGTATGCAGCCTTCCGGTATGACGTCAGACATGAAGCACCTTTGCAGCCCATCGGGTTACAAGGTTCAGTTTGCCCGCATCGTGTCACAATCGCCAAGCCATGTTTGCCAGCGACGCACAGACTTTCCAAAGCTTTGCTGAATTTGGCGATAGTAATGTTGGCTATGGACTTGCTTCTGTCCCCGCGCGATACGTTCTGCAGATCATTTGGGGGCAAGCATGTTCTTTACGAAATTGGGAATAATCGTCGCTCGGCTGGCGCTCTTTCTGGGGGCGTTTCGCGTGGCGACGGGCCTGTTTTTCGCGTTCAATCGCGATGCGACGGACTTTGCCGCGCGTTATCTTGGCTCCAAGACGTCAGGGCAGGCCATTGACCAGGGTTTGTTGATGATCGCCTTCGCCATAGTACTTGGTATTCTCGCAGAGATCAGCCGCCAGGTTAATCAGAAGGACTGATCTGTCCGGACCAGTCCGGTGGCCAAATCAGCCATTCTTGATCCGAACGACATTACCCGCTGGCTGGTCGCCCATCGCCGCCACCAGCGTTGCCCCAATCGCGTCCGAAGCGCGACGCAACGGGTCATTGTCCAGATGCGCATAGCGCGCTGTGGTTTGGGGTTGGCTGTGTCCTAACAATTTGCCGATGATCGGCAGACCCAGACCGCCGCCAGCGCCAAAGGCCGCAAAATTGTGCCGCAGATCGTGCAGACGAACGCCCTCCAGATTTGCGTGCTGGCGGATCATGGCCCAGGGACGCTTGAGATCGGAGCGCGGCTTTTCCTCTTCCGTGCCCACACTATCGCCCGCAATGACATAGACGCCCGCGCGCGACAGGTTGGCCAGTACCTCCATCGCCGGGGCATTGAGTATGATGGTTTTTTGCCCGGTCTTGGAATCGGGCAGGCGCAACAGACCGCGCTCAAGATCCACATGATCCCATTTCAGGTTCAGGATTTCGCCAACGCGCGCACCCGTCAGGATCAATAGACGCAGCGCTGCTGCCGCGTGTTCCCCAATGATCGTTGCCTGTTTTTCCTTGGGTACGTGTTTGGTTTCCTTGTCGGGATTGATTTTCCAGGGGATGCCGGTTGTTTCCGCCTCACGGATCGCCGCGCCAAGCCTCTCCAGTTCTTCGGTGGACAGATAACGTTCCCGGCCTTCTTCCTTGTACCGCTCAACGCCACGGGCGGGGTTGGTGTCTTCGGGCAGCAGCCCATGCTTGGCACCAAAGCCATACATCGAGCCGACAATTGCCAGAATGCGATTGGCCTGAAACGGCGTCTTGCGATTGGCCAGATGCAGCCGGGCAATGTCGGCCCTGGTCACGTCCTTGGCCTTCAGCTTTCCGATTTTGGGCACCACCAGCCGGTTGAGCACGTCTTCGTAATGCACCTTTGTGCTGGCCTTGCGCTTTGCGTCGACATGGTCGGCAAGAAAGGCGGTGGCAAGTTCGGAAACCGATACGGCTTGTCGCTGGCGTGCCTTGTCCCCTTGAGGATCTTGCCCGATGCGCACCGTCGCGCGATAGCTGTCCGCTAGCTTGCGTGCCGCTTCGGGCGTGAAGTCACTGACCTTGCCAATCGTGATCCGCTTCTTGGCGACGCGCCTGCCCCCTTCGCCGGGGCGGTATTCAAAAATCCATGATTGCGCACCGGACGGATAAACCCGCAGCCCGAAGCCGGGCACCTGGCTGTCAAACAAGGTGTACCGCGCCGCTTGAGGGTGCGCATTTGCCACCACAGTTTTGGTCAGCTTGATCGTGTCCATTTGTAGCCCGCCTTCCTGTCAAAACCCCGATGGGTCGCCACCGGGTCGCCACCGATTGTGGAAACTGGCGGCAATGTCAGGAAAGAGCATAATATGAAAACATATATATATCAATGCACTATGGAAATTCGCGGCAACGTCCGGAAACGCCAGATTGCCATATTTCTGAGACTACGAATCTGGGGGTCAGAGGTTCGAATCCTTTCGGGCGCGCCATATTTTCTTTAACGTTGTCGGAATTGGCCTTTAGATTGATTAGCCCTACCTTTCGGGTGGGGTGGGCAACCTTAGGGCTGATTCACCCGGGTGGACCCGGCTGGCAAAATGGTGCCGTTCCGTCCATGAAAGGGTGTCCCGATGAAGCTCTATTACAGCCCGCTTGCCTGTAGCCTTGCCGACCATATCGCGTTGCGCGAAGCCGGAGTTCAGTTCGCGCTGGAGCGCGTCGACCTCAAGACCAAGCAGCTGACCTCTGGCGGCGATTTCAGCCTGGTGACGACGAAAGGCTATGTTCCCGCCCTGGTCCTTGGCGACGGGCAGGTGCTGACCGAGAACATCGCCGTGCTGGACTGGATTGCCGCGGAGTATCCGGACCTCGGCGTCGCCACGCCTCTGGGTCGCACCCGTGTTCTCGAAGCGCTGACCTATATCTCGACCGAGTTGCATCGTGCGTTCAAGCCGATGTGGCACGCGGGCGCCGAGACGGAAAAGGCGAAAGCACGACAGACCATTGCCCGGCAGCTGCAATACTTCGCCGATGGGCTCACGACGGACTATCTGTTCGGTGAGACGCCCAGCGTTGCCGACTTCTACCTGTTCGTGATGCTGCTCTGGGCTGTGCGGTTCGAGGTGAGGGTGCCCGAGGTCTTGGGGCAATTGCGCGACCGGCTTGCCGCCCGACCGGCAGTGGTTGCGTCAATGCGCTACGAGGGCCTGATCTAGAGCAATCGCCGGGGCAGCATGACCTCAAAGACTGCCCCGCCAGCCTGCGCATTGGCGGCGCTAATGGTGCCGCCATGGGCGGCAATGATCGAGCGGCAGATGGCCAGTCCAATGCCCATCCCTGCCTCCTTGGTAGAAAAGAAGCTCTCGAAGAGCCGGGGCATGTCTGCCTCCGGAATGCCCGGTCCGCTATCCGATACGCGAAGATGCAGGCTGTCGTCGGTGCCGGAAGCGGTGCTGACGGTGATCGTGCGCGGCGTCCCGCCGGCCGCCTCCATGGCCTGGATGGCATTGACGACCAGATTGACGACCACCTGCTGTAGTTGAACCCGATCGCCCTGCACGGCGGGCAGGTGCGCAGCCAGTTGGAGCTGCACACGGACGCCCTTGTCCTCGCATTCGTGGCGCAGGAAGGCAAGGCAGTCGCGTATCATGGCATTGAGGTCGATCAGGCTGCGTTCCGACTGCCGTTTGCCGGCCATGTCTTGGATGCGGCCGATAATGTCGCTGGCGCGCTGGGCGCTTTCGACGATCCTGGTGGTCAGCTGCACCACCTTGTCGAGATTGGGTTCGTCCTTGTCCAGCCATCGCAGGCTTGTCTGGGCATTGGTCAGGATGGCCGAGAGTGGTTGTTTGATCTCGTGGGCAATCGATGTCGTCAACTCGCCCAGGGTGGAAATGCGGGCGGCATGGCTGAAGTCGGCCGTGACCTGGCGGAGCCTTGTCTCTGCCTCGATCCGGTCGGAGATGTCGAGCATGCCGTTGAGACTGGCTCCGGCCAGCTCGCCCTGACCGGCAAAGGCGAGCGAAAACAGCACGTCGATAGTGCGCCCATCCAGGGTGCGAACCCGGGTCTCCTCGGTGAAGTGGGAGGCGCCGTTATAAAGGGCCACGAAGGAGCGTCGAAACGTGTCCGGCGCATCTGGCCAGATATGGCGCACGGACTGCATCAACTCGGCGGCATCGGTGGCCCCGAACAGGGCGATGGCCCGTTCGTTGGGCTCGATCAGTGTAATGGTATCGAGCGCATGTTCGAGAAAGGCCGGATTGGCATCGAGATAGGCCTCTATGTTGGTGACCCCATCGCGGCGCAACTGGCCCACCAGAGCGGCGATGGTGCTGGCATCGTCCAGCATCAGTGCCACCGGCGCCCGGTGAAACATCTGGCGGTACCATGCGGCGCTGGCCCTGGCTTGGGCAAGTTCGATGTGCAGGGCCGCGTGGTCGGCATCGTTCATGCGCATGGCATCAGCGCCGGCGGTTGAGCGCGGCGACCAGGTGCCGATGCAGCACGGCATCGTCGATGGGCTTGCCCAGATAGGCAATGGCGCCGGCGCGCAGGGCCCTGGCCCTTATGGCTGGATCGACCTGGGCCGAGATGAGGATAACTGGCAGCGCCGGCTCGACGGTGTGGAGGTGTTGCACCAGGGCCAGACCGTCCATGCCGGGCATGTTGAGGTCGCTGATCACACAGGCATACTCGCCCGGTTGGCGCTCCAGCAGAAACGCCGCCGCATCGGCAAAGGTGCGACAGTCGAAGTCGAGGACGGCCAGGAGTTCCTGCAACGCCACGCGCAGCGCCGCGTCGTCGTCGATGATGGCAATGAGGTGGGCGCGGGACAAGGCGATGGCTTTCGCCCTTCGGGGAAACGGCTCGGTGCTGATACATCATCCCTTTCGCCTCCGCCCGCCAGCTATACGATGGTTTAGTTGCTGATGCCGTCGCGCAGGTCACTGGGGAGCGACTGCCAGGCCCGCACCAGATGCGGCAGGAACGGCACCTGCATCTTCTTCATCACGCTGCTGCGATGCAGCTTGACCGTGACTTCCGAGATGCCCAGCTCGAAGGCGATTTGCTTGTTGAGCGCGCCGTCCACCACGGCGGACATGACCTGACGTTCGCGCGGCGTGAGGGTATGGAACAGGGCAATGTTGGCACGCGTGGCCTGCTCGGCCCCACGCTTGCCGGCATCGATGGCAATGGTGCGATTGACCGCGTCGAGCAGCGTCTGGTCGCGCACGGGCTTGGTCAGGAACTCGACGGCACCAGCCTTCATCGCCTGCACCGTCATGGGAATATCGCCATGGCCGGTGAGAAAGATAATGGCCGCCGAGGCGCCGCTGGCGACCAGCTGGTTCTGGAAATCCAGCCCACTGAGGCCGGGCATGCGGACATCAAGGATCATGCAGCCGGCCCGGTCCAGGGCATCGCTGTCGAGCAGTTGCCGGGCCGAAGCAAAGCCGCGCGACATCAGACCCACCGATTCCAGCAGTTCGCAGATCGACAACCGGACGGCATCATCGTCATCAACAACGATCACCTGTGGCGCCTGCACTGCATCGGCCATGCTCATTCTCCCGCCATCGTGTCATTGCTTTGCTGTTGCCGGACACCCCGGCGCATGCCCTTGAGGCGCGCCTGCTCGCGTTCGCCGACCCGTCCGTCCAGCCATTGCCCCACCTCGACAAAGAATGCTGTCGGCGCCTTGTAGGCGCGCCCCAGATCCTCCAGCGTGGTCCTGGCAAGTTCGGCACGCATGGTTTTTTCCGCCCGGAGCATGACCGCATGAATGCCGCATGTCCCGGCGCCGCTCCAGGCGGGTGCCTGCCCGCCGAACAGCACGCAGTTCTGCCGGATTTCCTTGCAGTCGAAGAGGCGCTTGCCGCCATCCACCGCGTCGATGATGTCTAGGATGCTGATGTCGGCCGGTGCGCGCGCCAGTCGGTAGCCGCCATGCACGCCACCGCAGGCGGCGACGATGTCGGCCCGCTCCAGCCTGGGCATGATCTTGGCCAGCATGGCGGGCGAGATACCCTGCAATTGGGCAAGGTCGCGGCTGCTGGCGGGATGCTCGCGCGGCGTCACCAGCCAGACCAGGCAATGGATGGCATATTCCACCGCCGCGCCATAAAGGCTGGGCGCGGCCGGCCGGCTTGGTTGTTCGGGGTGATAAGGTGGTGCATTCATAACGCCACCTTAGTCGGTATGTGTTATAAACACCAGATCAGTCCGGCGAAATGGACTCGCGCAGCCAGCTGTCGAAGGTGACCTTGCCGACCAGAGGGTTCGGTCCAGGCGTCAGGGAGCGATCATCAAGCTCAGTCCCGAAATAAAGCGCCAGCTTATCGGTCTCGATGCGCCGACCGTCCTGCTTGGCGGCAAGATATTTCTGCGCAAACTGATCGAGGCGGAACGCCTCCGGTCCGGCAATTTCCACCATGCCATTGATGGGAGCGGCCAGGGCGATCGACGCCAGGACCTCGGCCACATCATCGGCCGAGACCGGCTGGACCAGAGCAGGCGACAGATGCACTGCATCGTCCACGGCGCCGGATTTGACGATGCCGCTGACAAAGGGAAAAAACTGCGTCGAACGCAGGATGGTATAGGGCACCGTTGATGCCATGATTAGCTCTTCCTGGGCCATCTTGGCCCGGAAATAGCCACTGGCCTGCAGGCGTTCGGTGCCGACGACTGACAAGGCGATGTGGTGCCTGACCGCAGCGACCTGTTCGGCCGCGAGAAGGTTGCGGCCCGCCGTCTGGAAGAATTCCAGGGCAGCGGCATCTTCAAACGATGGCGAATTGGCGACATCGACAACCACATTGGTGCCGACCAGCACCTCGGCCAGACCTGCGCCGGTAATAGTATTGACGCCCGTGCCGGGCGAAGCGGCGATTGCCTCATGGCCCATGATGCGAAGATTGGTCACGACCTTGGATCCGATCAGGCCCGTGCCGCCGATAACAACGATCTTCATGTGCAGTCTCCTCGGTTGAATGCTCCGCCAAACCTAGACTCTGACGAGAAAGCCGCCATTGAACCGGGGTATATGGAACGCGACTGCCCAATCGACTTCGGGCGACGGGGGCTGTCCAGTAGTCTGGCAGCCTGCCGGGCTCATGCACTCTGAGCGGTCAGAACCCTGGCCGTTCGGTGCGCATTGGCAGCCCTTGGTGTGGCCACCCTGTTCCAAAGGTCAGGTCCGATATCCACCGCGACCACTATCGGCCATACCCGTCCTGCCTAGAGAGTGGGGACATCGAAACCCACACCGAAAGCCAACGTCATGACACCCCGCTTCCTGCCTTTCAAAGTCGCGCCAAACCTGACCAAGTCGCTGCTGGCGCTTGAGGCCGCCATCACCGAAGGCGGTCTCGAACATAGCCTGGCCGAACTGGTGAAGCTGCGCGCCTCCCAGATCAACGGCTGCGCCGCCTGTCTGCACATGCACGCCAAGGATGCCCGCCAGCATGGCGAGACCGAGATGCGCATATTCCTGCTTGATGCCTGGCGGGAGTCTCCGCTCTATACAGACCGCGAGCGGGCAGCTCTGGCCTGGACGGAATCATTGACCAATATCGCTGCCACCCATGCGCCGGATGCCGATTACGAGCTGGTCAAGAGCCAGTTCAACGAGAGCGAACTGGTCACGCTGACGGTGATGATCGGCGCGATCAATACCTGGAACCGGCTGCAGATCGCTGCCCGCACCGTCCACCCCATCGAACCTGCGGCCAGCGTCGCCGCCTGAAGCCTGACGGCCGGGACCTGGTTCCGGTCGCCCATTGACGGGGAGCCTAACATGACCGCGATCACCGACAATTTGGCCGAACACCGCTTTGAACTGGTGACCGGGGGCGAGCCGGCCTCGGTTTGCTACCGCCTCGAAGATGAGACCGTCGTGCTCACCAATACCCAGATTCCCTTTGAGCATGCCGGCCAGGGTCTTGGCACAAGCTGGCCAAGGGTGTCTTAGAACTCATGCGATGCAGCGGAAAGCGGGTTCAGGTTCGCTGCGATTTCATGGGGCGCTTTGTGGTACAGCATCCTGAATATGCGGATGTGCTGGCCCGCTGAGCTTGCACTCGGCGCGATAACGCGCGGGCGAAATGCCGTAGACCCGACGAAAGCTGGCGCCGAATGCACTTTCGGAGCGGTAGCCCAGGGCGGCGCCGATGCTGCCCACGGGATCGCCGCCGCGGCGCAACCGCCCAGCTGCCAGCCGCATGCGCCAGCGCATCAGATAGTCCAGTGGCGCCAGGCCGACGCGCTGCTTGAAGCGCGCGGCAAAGCTCGACCGCGACTGCCCGGCAAGGCTCGACAACTCCGTCAGCGTCCAGTCCCTTCCGGGCGCGGCGTGCATTGCGTGCAGGACCGGCGCGATGTGCCGATCGGTGAGACCGCCCAGCCAGCCGGAACTTGCCGCGTCCCGCTGCGCCAGATGCGCCCGGATGACATGGATGAAGGCCATTCGCAGCAGGTCATTGCAGACCAGTTGTGCGCCCGGTGCGCCGGAATCCCATTCCCGGTCGAGCTGGTCGAGCAGCCAGGCGAACGGCGCGGCCGAGCCGCCCTTGATGACGAGGATCTGCGGCAGCGCATCGGACAACACGACGCCATCGACGGTGTCGAGCCGCACGCTGCCGCCCAGAATGGCAAAGTCGCGACCCTCGCCGAGCTGCCCGGCGAGGGTGGAGGTAGAGAAGACGTCATAGGCCGAGGTGAGCTTTTCGCCGGGCGAACTGGCCAGATCGAAGCGTCCATTGGCGACCACGAAGCAATCACCGGCCTCCAGCCGAACCGGCTCGTCGCCC
>TARA_R110002051_G_scaffold117009_4_pt1 | contig 23805 bp, 19 predicted proteins | sample TARA_R110002051 | Tara Oceans TARA_R110002051 (sample SAMEA4397023) | marine metagenome | biome: Polar Biome; feature: [MES] marine water layer (ENVO:01000295) within the mesopelagic zone...; material: water (ENVO:00002006), including particulate matter (ENVO:01000060) such...
CCAAACAAAAAAATACGGAATTTTAGCTATTTTTTAAATTAACTTATTTTATTAAAAAAATCCTTTTATAAGATTCCATATATCATTCCCGAAAATTACTGCCATTAACCCCATAATAATCACAAAACCAATAATTTGACCTCGCTCTAGAACTTTTTCACTTGGCGCTCTTCCAGAAATCATCTCATAAAGTAAAAACATAACGTGACCACCATCTAAAGCTGGTATTGGTAATAAATTAACGAAAGCCAACCATACAGAAAACATCGCTGTAAAACTCCAAAAGAAAGTCCAATCAAAAGAAGTAGGCATCATACTCACAATGCCAATCGGACCTTTAACTGCCTTATAAGCTTCAGTTTTAGGTCTGAATATAATTTTAAACTGTTTAATTTGCTTTGTTAAAACCTTAATGGTTTCATTAAATCCTGCTGGTATGGCAGCAAAAAAGCCATAATCATCTGTTACTATTAAATCATCACGATTTAAAACAACACCTATTGCGCCTTCATCTGGGACAGTTAAACTTAAATTCTCTATATTTCCGTTTCTTTTTACTTGTATATTTAAAGCCTTATTTTTAGAAGCCTGTACCTCTCCTACAAATTCATTCCAAAATTCACTATTCTTATTATTAGCCGAAACAATTTGATCACCAGCTTTAATACCAGCTTTATCTGCTACAGAATTGGGTAAAACACTATCTATTAAAGCTTTTTGTCTATATCCTAAAAAGTTCTTGCCTTGTGTAGACAAAACATCTTTTATCCCTTCTTGAGGGATTGGAAATGTAACTTGCTTTCCATCTCTATTTACAGTTATTTCATCTCCCAATAAAATATCTAATGTAGCATCGGTAAACTTTTTTGATTTTTTCCCGTCAATTGAAAGAATCTGATCTCCGGTTCTTAAGCCAATTTTCTCTCCGATAGAATCAACTAGAATTCCATATTTTAAACTATCAGCAGGGATATAACTATCTCCTTTTGTTGTTAACAATAGGGTGTAAATAATCCAAGCCAGAAAAAAATTTACAGTAACCCCTCCTAACATAATGATAAGGCGTTGCCAGGCTGGTTTAGAACGAAATTCCCAAGGCTGAGGCTCTTGTTTCATTTGTTCTGTATCCATGCTTTCATCAATCATCCCAGCAATTTTCACATAGCCTCCTAAGGGTAACCAACCTATTCCATATTCGGTTTCACCAATTTTTTTCTTGAAAAGTGAAAACTTAACATCAAAAAATAAGTAGAATTTTTCAACTTTTGTTTTAAAGTATTTTGCAGGAATAAAATGCCCTAATTCGTGTAAAATTACTAGTATCGATATAATTAATATAAATGTAAGTATCTGTGTAAACAAGCCCATTTAATGTTTTTATTAACTTTTAAAGCGCCAAAAGTAAGCTTTTAGTAGGTCTAAAAAAAGTAAAGTAATTATCCCTCTATTTTTTTAAGAAATATTTAGCAGCAATACTTTATAAAGACTTGAATGATTAATACAACCTTAGTACCTTTACATAAAAAAACATGCGTTCTTTTTTTGCAAAATATAAATTATTTGGAATTGTTTTTTTAGGCCTTTCATCTGTAATTATTTATCTTTTTTATACTGCATTACAACCAAAAAAAATACTTCCAATTTATCAACCTGCAGATTTTAACCCTGAATTGGTAGACACAACTTTACTACATGTAAAAAAATACCATACTATTGCCAATTTTTCATTGACCAATCAAAATGGTAAAAAGGTGACAAATGACACTTATAAAGGGAAAATTTACATTGCTGATTTTTTCTTTACAACCTGCCCTAGCATATGTCCGATTATGACTGATAATATGTCTACCATCCAAAAAGAAATTATAAATAATGATGATGTAATGCTCTTATCCCATTCTGTAACTCCTGATATAGATTCTGTTGCTCAGCTTAAAAAATATGCCTTAGAAAAAGGAGTTATAGATCGTAAATGGAATCTAGTTACAGGTGAAAAAAAACAAATTTATGATTTAGCAAGAAAATCATATATGGCCGTTAAAACTGATGGTGATGGCGGACCTTTTGACATGATTCATACAGAAAATTTTATGTTAGTCGATAAAGAACGTAGAATTCGTGGAACTTATGATGGTACAAATCCTGAAGATATTAAAAAGCTACTTGCTGATTTGAAAATTTTGGAGGACTCTTATAAAGAAGATTAATTTTAAAAAAAATCTTATTTTAATTTAATTATTCACCTTTGTTTTGCTCTTTTTCTCTTATTTTTGCGCTTAATTAAAATCAATCTAAATAAAAATTGATAAAAACAGTTGCGCAATTAAAAAGAGGAGAAAAGGGAATTATCAAAGAATTTGCTGATGATATTCTTCCAATTAAATTATTGGAACTAGGTTGTTTGCCTGGAAATGAAATAGAATTAGTTCAAATAGCTCCATTAAAAGATCCTATATATATTAATGTAAACGGATCTCATATTGCAATACGTCGTTCAATGGCTAAACTGATTGAATTAGAAATAATTGAAGACGCAACCGTAAAATGAGTAAGCAAATTAAGGTAGCCCTTATTGGAAACCCAAATACAGGTAAAACTTCTGTTTTTAATCAACTTACAGGATTAAATCAAAAAGTAGGTAATTATCCAGGTATAACCGTCGAAAAAAAAGAAGGGATTTGCAAGCTTCCTCGAGGTGTAAAAGCCCATATTATTGATTTACCTGGCACCTATAGTTTAAATACGACCTCCTTAGATGAGAGTGTTGCTGTAGAATTGCTTCTAAATAAAAATGATAAAGATTTTCCCGATGTTGCAGTAGTTATCACCGATGTCGAAAATTTAAAAAGAAATCTTCTTTTATTTACTCAAATTAAAGATTTAAAGATTCCAACCATATTAGTTATTAATATGGCCGATCGGATGTCGAGAAAAGGCATTACAATAGATATACCTATTTTAGAAGAAAAGCTAAATACCAAAATAGCATTAGTAAGCACTAGAAAAAATACTGGTATTGAAAAATTGAGAGAATTAATTTCTGATTATAAAAGTCTTTCAATTACTCCAAATATTGATACAACAGTTATTGCTCCTGATTATTTCGAGAGATTAAAGGCAACCTTCCCTAAAGAAGATTTGTATAAACTTTGGTTGGTAATTACTCAAGATGTAAATTTTATGCCAATTGAAAAAAATCTTTTTCAGAATGCAACATCTTTTGTTACCAAATCTAAACCAGAACTAAAACGATTACAACAAAAAGAAACTATTTTAAGATATCAATTTATAAATGGTATTTTAAAACAAGCTCATAAAGTAGATATTAATGCAGCAAAAGGTTTACGAGCTACTTTTGATAAAATATTAACGCATAAGGTTTTTGGATATGTTATTTTCTTTTTAATTCTACTAACTATATTTCAAGCCATATACGATTGGAGTAGCACACCTCAAGATTTTATTGATCAGTTTTTTGTTTCAGCTAGTGAATGGGTAAAAAACACTTTACCTGCTGGAGTTTTTACCAATTTAATTGCTGAAGGTATTCTCGCAGGAATTGGTGGTATTGTCATCTTTATACCGCAAATAGCCTTTTTATTTTTATTTATTTCTCTATTAGAGGAAACTGGGTATATGAGCCGTGTCGTGTTTTTAATGGATAGAGTTATGAGACCTTTTGGTCTGAGTGGTAAAAGTGTGGTGCCTTTAATTTCAGGAACAGCTTGCGCTATTCCTGCTATTATGGCTACTCGAACCATTGAAAATTGGAAAGAACGGTTAATTACCATTTTAGTAACTCCTTTTACAACTTGTTCTGCAAGGCTACCTGTTTATTTAATTGTTATTGCATTAGTCATACCTGAAGGTCGATTTTTAGGTCTTAGCTATCAAGCATTAACGTTAATGCTATTATATCTTATTGGTTTTGGAGCTGCGATTATTTCTGCAATGGTATTAAACAAAATTTTAAAGATAAAAAGCAAGACTTTTTTTGTAGTTGAAATGCCAAATTACAAATTGCCTTTACTTAAAAATGTAGCGTATACTGTTTTAGAAAAAACAAAAAGTTTTGTTTTTGGTGCAGGTAAAATTATTCTTGCAATATCAATTATTTTATGGTTTTTAGGATCAAATGGTATTTCAGATGAATTTAAAAATGCAGAACAAATAGTTGAAGCAAAAATTCAAGCAGATGGACTTTCAGATTTTAATGAAAACAATATAAAAAATGAATTGATTACTTATGAAAATGCACTAAAAGATAGTATTGAAACAAAAGCATATAATAGTAATCAGGTCGCTATTGCAGATTCGCTTAAATTAAAATTTTCAGAATTACATGAAGTTGCCAAAAATCAAGAAATAGCAAGTTTTAAATTGGAGAATTCGTATATGGGTTATATGGGTAAAGCAATTACACCCATTGTAGAACCTTTAGGCTATGACTGGAAAATCGGAATTGCTGTATTAACTTCATTTGCCGCAAGAGAGGTATTTGTAGGAACTTTAGCCACTATTTACAGTGTAGGTAACGATGAACAAGAAACCATTACCAATAGGATGGCTGCAGAAATAAATCCTAAAACTCAAAAACCATTATTTAATCTTGCATCAGGTATTTCGCTCTTGCTATTCTATGCATTTGCTATGCAGTGCGCTAGTACTTTGGCGGTTGTTAAAAAAGAAACTAATTCATGGAAATGGCCTGTTACTCAATTAGTTTTTATGAGTGCTTTTGCGTATATTGTATCTCTTATCACCTATCAAATATTAAAATAATATGCTTTTACTCCAAAACATATTGATGTACCTCACACTAGCAATAGCAATTGGCTATATTACTAAAAAATACCTCTTACCAAAAAGTCTTTTTTCATCTAAAAAAGAAAATAAAAAGAATTGCGGCTCTAGCGATTGCGGATGTCACTAATTAATATTTTCTTATAAATATTTCTATTTTCCGCAGGCAACTATTTACATTTATATTTCGTCTTCTTATACAACAAGGTTTTTTAAATAAACGCAAATCCTTTAAACAACAGTTAAAGTACTATTAAATAGGTCTTAACAAAAACAAAAAGACAGTGTTTTTATTCTGTTCTATTGTTTTTTTTGCGTAAAACATCCAAAGACATTTTTTATGAGCAAGAAAACTACACTCTTATTCTTTTCCATTTTAATTCTCAACTTTTCATTGAATTACTCGCAAACCATAAGCGCAAAAATAGTAGATTCATTAACTCAAAAACCAGTCCCTTTTGCTACAATACAATGGTCTTCTGACAAAGGTATAATTACCAATGAAGAGGGTCAATTTTCTCTTATTTTAGACGCTCAAATACAACCTAAAGATTCTATTTACATCTCTTCTATGGGATACGAAACTCTTGGTAAGACATTTGATGAATTTAAAGACAGTATTATTTTTTTAAATCCAAAAGCCATAGCACTAAACAATGTGATTGTTTCAAATAAACAATATACTGCAGATGAGATTATAGGTTTGGTAAAAGAAAATCTCGATAAAAATTATAATAAAGATTTAACTAAAAAGAAAATCTTTTTTAGAGAGCGCTATTTTCAGAATCTTAATAAAACCAACTATTCAAAATTCGAGTCTACTATTACTGCTTTTAATAGTCAGTTTTTAGATAGTATAATTCGTATAATCCCTAAAACTGAAGAGCGCTATACCGAAAGTCTTTTTGATCTCTATGGGAATTATGAAAAAGATAATCAGAAAATAGATCTTATAAAAGCCTCAGAATTATATGATAAGAATAGTGAGATCGATTTAAAAGCTTTGGAAACAAAATTTAATAAAATTATCAAAGAAAATGTTCGAACTGATTCTTACTTTAAAGTAAAATCGGGCATATTTGGTAGTAAAGTAGATTCTGACGATCTTTTTGGTACTCCTGTTGATTCTACCGATGTCGAAGCACTAAATAAAAAATTAGAAGAGGAACAAAAACGAAAAGAGAATCGAAAAAAATATTTCGCCAATGGTATCAAATCAGATGTAGCAAGAGTCTTTCAAAATCTAATCTTTATGGAAGATACTGACTTAAATTTTATCTCTAAATCGCGAAAATATAAATATACTATATTAGATTTTGCATATTTAGGTCAAGAGGCAGTTTACGTTATAAAATTTGAACCAAAAGGTGGCGCCGATTACCAAGGAACCTTATATATTAATGCTGATGATTTTGCTGTAGTTCGCGTAGAATATGAAAATGTAAAATCTATAAAATCATTCAAATTATTAGGTATTTCTATGAATGAGTATATGGCTAAAGGAAAAATGCTTTTTTATAAAGGGACTGACAATAGGTATAATTTAAGGTATTTAGAAAAAGAAAACGGATCTAGTTTTGGCATTAACCGACCGTTAAAAATCATTGAAAAAAATAAAATTGTAAAAGGTAAAAACAAACAAAATGAACTTTCACTAAAAATGGATCTTGGCGTAACAAGTACTAATAAATATGAAATAGTTGTATTTGATACTGAAAATACAAGCTCTGCAGATTTTAATGCTTTTACAGAAAATAATTCTATTCTACCCACCTATATGCCAAGATATAATCCTGAATTTTGGAAAGGGTATAACATTATTGAACCAAATGCAGCTATTCGAGAATTCACCTCTACTGAAGAAAACTAAACGTTAAAAAAAACTTAAAAAGAAATAAAAGCTGTAACTATACAAAATCTTCAATGTCTTTCATACATAGCAAACCAACTGTATGAAACCTTTTTTGATTATCTTATATTTCTTTTTTTTTATTCAAATTTCAATATTTGCTCAAGATTCAACAAGCATAGTTCCAAAAAAAATATACACCACAAAACCTTTACTAAATGAAACACCGCCAATAATCGACGGACTCCTAGATGAAGCTTCTTGGGAACTGGTAGATTGGGGTAATGACTTTATAGAACAACGCCCAGATGAAAATACTCCTCCAAATTTTCAAACCAAATTTAAAATTCTGTATGATACTAATTTCTTATATGTAGGTATACGCTGTTTGGATGATGAGCCTAATAAAATTATAAAACGATTATCTCGTCGTGATGGTTTTGAAGGTGATTGGGTTGGAATTTTTTTTGATAGCTATCATGACAAGCGAACCTCTTTTAATTTTATTGTTACAGCTGCTGGAGTAAAAGGCGATGAGTTTTCATCTAATAATGGGAATGATTCTGATGAAAGTTGGAATCCTATTTGGTATACCAAAACAACTATTGACAATGAAGGATGGACAGCCGAAATGAAGATTCCTTTAAGTCAATTAAAATTTGGAAAATCAGCGGAACAGCTTTGGGGTTTACAAATCATGCGTAAACTATTTAGAGAAGAAGAGCGCTCCATTTGGCAAAGAGTTCCTCAAGATACTCCTGGTTGGGTAAGTGAATTTGGATTTTTAAAAGGTCTTATACATATTGAACCTCAAAAACAGTTAGAAATACAACCCTATACCATTGCTAAATTAGAAACATACGAAGCAGAACCTGGAAATCCTTTTAAAGACGGGACAGATAGTAAGTTTACTGGAGGATTAGATGCAAAGATTGGTATAACAAATGACCTAACTTTAGATTTGACAATAAATCCTGATTTCGGACAGGTTGAAGCAGATCCATCAGCTATTGCTTTAGATGGCTTTCAAATATTCTTTCAAGAACAACGTCCCTTTTTTGTTGAAAATAAAAACATCTTTGATTATAGTGTATCACGATCAGAAGCTGGAAACACATTCGGATCTGATAACGTATTTTATTCTAGACGTATTGGACGAAGTCCGCAAGGGTATCCCAATTTAGAAAATGGCGAGTTTGTAGATCAACCCGAAAATACGGCCATATTAGGTGCTGCTAAATTTAGTGGAAAAACAAAAAAAGGTTGGTCTATTGGTGTTTTAGAAAGCGTAACCGCAAACAAATATGCTACCATAGACAATAATGGGGAGCGTAGAAAAGAACTTGTTGAACCATTGACTAATTACTTTGTAGGCCGATTACAAAAAGATTTTAATGACCGAAATACCTTCATTGGTGGTATTTTTACAGCTACCAATAGAAATAACCTTACCGAAGAATTAGATTTTTTACATGAAAGTGCCTATACTGGTGGATTAGATTTTAAACACCAATGGAATGAACGAGATTGGTATCTAGGAGGTAATCTATTGTTTAGTCATGTAAAAGGAAGCTCAAATGCTATTCAAAATACACAAGAATCTATCACTCATTTATTTCAGCGTACAGGAGCAGATTACATATCAGTTGATCCCAATAGAACATCCCTTACAGGGACGGGAGGCAATATGCAACTTGGAAAAGTTGGGAATGGTCATTGGAAATTTGAAACTGGTGCTACTTGGCGTTCTCCTGAATTAGAATTAAATGATATTGGTTTTCAAAGACAGGCGGATGATATTCGTCATTACACCTGGATAGGATATCAAACCTTAAAACCCGATAGTACATTTAGAAAGGTCGGTATTAATTACAATCATTGGAGTGTATGGGATTTTGGAGGTAACCATAATAGTCTTCGTTTTAATACCAATAGCTGGCAAAATTGGAAAAATAACTGGTTCACCAATATTGGTTTTAACTACGCTCCTATACAATATTCCAACTTTGCACTCAGAGGAGGGCCAAGATTAAGGCAATCAGCTGAAATTGGTTTTTTTAATGGCATCGAATCTGATGGGCGTAAAAAATTAATGTACAATATTTATAACTCAGGAGGTAAAGGAACTGATAATTCATATAGCTATTACAACCTTGAATTTTCCATAAAATATCAACCTATTAATGCCCTAAGCATCTCAGCATCTCCCGGTTATAGTATGAATAATGACAAATTACAATTTGTTAATAATCTAAATTTTAATGGAGATCCGAGATATGTTAATGGCGAAGTAGAACAAAAGACCTTAAGTATGTCTTTGCGGGTAAATTACACTATTAACCCAAATCTTACAATTCAATATTGGGGGCAGCCATTTATTTCTAATGGCGTATATTCGAATTTTAAACATGTAATTAATCCGTTAGCTACAGCATTTAATGATCGAGTTTCAACGTATTCATCAACTCAAATAGCATTAGCAGATGATGTATATGCCATAGATGAAAATTTAGATGGAAATACTGATTATAGCTTTAATAATCCTGATTTTTCTTTTACTCAATTTAGATCAAATTTAGTAGTACGTTGGGAATATAAACCAGGCTCGGAAATTTTTCTAGTATGGTCACAAGATCTTTCACAAAGTGGAAATCCGTCAGATGGACTTTTTAAAGCATTAGAAAAAAATCTCTTAGGAGATAAAAAACCCCAAAATATATTTCTTTTAAAAGCCACTTACCGATTTGTACTATAAAATAGATTATTATGAATAAAAAAGAACCCATTAGAAATAATCTATGGGTTCTTTTTATCATAAATCAATTCATTATATCTGGCTCATCCCACCATCAATTACTAGTTCAATTCCATTAATATAACTTGCTTCATCAGACGCTAAAAATAATACCGCATTAGCTATTTCCTCTACTTCACCAAAACGTTTTAAAGGTATCCCAGCTGCAAATTCATGTCCCATTTGCTGAACAGCATCTTCTGTCATTCCCATTTTTTCATAAATCGGAGTTGTTATTGGACCTGGGGCAACAGAATTAACTCTAATTTTTCTTGGCGCCAATTCTGCTGTCAACACTCTAGCAAATGATCTCAAAGCTCCTTTTGTAGCGCTATAAACAGCTGAACCTTCAAATCCTTTCTGGTGAACAACCGAAGTGTTGAAAATAATAGAAGCTCCATCATTTAAATGTGGAATTGCATTTTTAACTAAAAAAGCTGGCCCTTTCACATTAATATTAAATTGCGAATCAAAATGATTCTCATCAATTTGTTCGGCAGGGGTAAAATAAGCCACTCCTGCATTTACAAAAAGTACATCAATCTTACCATAGGCATTAATTGCAGCATCAACTAATTTCTTATTATCATCAATTTTTGCCTGATCGGCTAAAACAGCTTTAAAATTTCCATTTAATTTAGACGATACCGCATCTAATGCTTCTTGTCTTCTTCCAGAGAAAACTACTTTTGCCCCTTGATCTAAAAATCCTTTTACAGTTTCTAATCCTATTCCAGAATTTCCTCCAGAAATCACTACTACTTTATTTTCAAATTTATTCATCTTTAAAATATTTATATTTTGAAACGATTGTTTCAAAATTGGTTAAAAAAATTCAATTCAAAATCTTAATTGTATTATCAATTATTCTTTGTAATACCATACGATCTTTAATCAAAATGCCGGTCATTCTAAACCCTTGAAACGCATTAAAAATTAGGTACGCATAACTTTTACTATCTTGTTCTTTATTAATTATCCCTTGTTCTTGACCGTCTTTTATTAAATCTTGAAATACAGACAGGGTGTGCTCTTGTGTATCAATCAACCATTTTTTAATATCTTCATTCTGATTAGCCATTTCGGTTTTACAATTCATAGAAAAACATCCCATTTGTTTTTCATCACCAATAATTTGTGGCAATAATCCTTCAAATATAAATTGGATAGCCTCTAAAGGATTTTTTGCTTTAATTAACGCTTTCTGAAATAAACCCCCAGCCTCTTGCTGATAAGTACTTAATGTATTTTGATATAATTCTAGTTTCGAACCAAAAGAGTTATAAATACTAGACCGATTAAGCCCAGTTGCATCAACCAAATCTTGCATTGAAGTACCATTATACCCCTTCTCCCAAAAAACATTCATTGCTTTTCTGAGTACCAAATCTTTATCAAACTCTTCAATTCTAGGCATCGTGATATTAAATAATAAACAAATATATATTGAAACAATCATTCCACAAAAAAATTAACATACTTTATGAAATTCAAAATAGAGAACGTATCACGTTATATTTATTTTAGCAAAAATTCAGAGTATAAAATTGTATTTTCTTTAAAAAAGAAAAAGTTGTAGTATATCTTCTAAAGTCAACGTGCCGATTTATATTAGAATATTTAGATGATATTTTGCACATAAGAATACGCTAAAAGTCCCCATCCAAATACCAAAAAAAGACCTCCCAAAGGAGTTATAGGGCCTAAGAATTTAAGTTTCATATTCTTTGAAGCACTTAAGCAAAGTCCATAAATACTAAAAGAAAATAATAAGGTTCCAATGATAAAACAATAGGCAATATAAGTTTCAAGTGGAGTAGAGAAATTAAAATTATACCCAATAATAATTAGAATTATTGCATGGTACATTTGGTATTTTACTCCTGTTTCAAAGCTTTTGAGTTGCTCTTCGGTAAAGGTTTTTTTTAAGGCATGGGCACCAAACGCACCAAAAATTACTGCTAACATTCCGTAAAGAACACCAATAATTTGTACTAAAAGAATCATACACTTAATTTATTTAATAGTAATTAAAATATCCTTATCAACATTTAGCTCAAAAGAACACTCTTTAAAACTAGGTGGGCCAAAAGTTTTCATTTTAGAATTTGAAAAACCAACTTGCTCTTTAGGAATGCCAATAAAATTAGTATCTAGTTTTTCATTTATATTTTCATCATGAAAAGCGGCAATAGCATATGTTCCTGAAGGCAAATCATTTAACACCAAAACCGTTGTACCTTTTAAAGCTTCAGTGGTACAAGATTTTAAAACATGGTCAAACTTTAAAAATCCCTTGGCATTATTATAAACTGCAATATGTATATTGCCAGAAGAGGTTTTTACATTCTCAACATTTACAATTAGTTTATGCTGTGAAAATAAAAATACTGGCAAACAAAGGAATACTAATAGTAATTTTTGCATCTAACGAATGTCTGACTTAATCTAATAGTTACCAAAAAAAATTAATTTATTCTAATTTATTAGAATTAAACAAAACTATCCTAGCCCTACATCAAGAGACATCATCACAATAAACCCACCTATAAAACCCATAACTGCAATATCACTATGCTTATCTTGTTGCGTTTCTGGAATAACTTCTTCAACGACTACAAATATCATAGCCCCAGCAGCAAAAGCTAAAGCATAAGGCAATATGGGTTGAAATGATAGTACTGCCCAAGCACCAATTACGGCTGCAATGGGTTCGACTAAAGCAGAAGCCTGACCATACATAAAACTTTTTGTTCTGCTAAGACCTTGCCTTCTTAATGGCATTGCAACTGCAAATCCTTCAGGAAAATTTTGAAGCCCAATTCCTAAAGCTAAAGCGACTGCTCCTCCAATAGTTGCTCCTTCAAAACCAGCAGCAACTCCACCGAATAAAACTCCTACAGCTAAACCTTCAGGAATATTATGAAGTGTAATCGCTAATGTTAATAATGTTGTTTTATGCCATGGCGTTTTTATACCTTCTTTTTCACTTTCTTTAAAATTAATATGCAAATGAGGAAGTATTTTATCTAATCCAAACAAAAAAAGTGCTCCCATTAAAAAACCAACAGCAGCAGGAATTACTTTAACAAAACCTTCTCCAGGACTCATCTCAATGCCAGGAGCGAGAAGACTCCAAAAGCTCGCTGCAACCATAACGCCTCCAGTAAAACCCAACATACCATCTAAAACAGCACGATTCATTGTTTTAAAAAAGAACACTAAAGCAGCACCTAGTGCTGTCAAACCCCACGTAAAAAGGGTCGCATAAAAAGCAGCTAAAACAGGGTCTATTGATTCAAAATAGGAAATAATCTCATTCATTCACTTACACTTATTCATTTACAATTAATACTGGTATTTTTACATTATGTCGAACAGCATCAACTGTTGTCCCTAATAAAATATCTTTCCATAATTTATGCCCGTGTGCCCCAAGTATTAAGAGATCAAAATTACCCTCATTCACTATTTTTGTGATTTTTCTTTTGGGATTTCCAAAAGCTAAAGTTACGGTTACTTTATAATCCATGTCTTCTAATTTTTTCTGATAACGCTCTAAATACTTACGATCACTTAGTGTTTCAAAATCATGAGCATTACTACCATAAACAAAGGCTCCCGCAGTTTCTACAACATGAATAAGAGTGTAATTAGCATTTTTAAGCCCTAAATTTAAGGCGGTCTTAATGGACATTTCATCAATAGTAGAAAAATCAACCGCTATTGCAATATGGGTATAGCTTATCTTTTTTAGACTTTGATCTGTAAAAATTTCCTCAATGTGAGGCACATGTTGCACTTGCTTCACTGTTTTTTGCAAAAATGGTTTTAAAAGAATATAAATAAGTAAAAATAAGGCTCCAATAGCAATCGGAACCACAAATAGCCAAATATATATAGGCTTGGAACTACTTTCTAACCACCCGTTAATTTCATCAAATACCAATTTTGCGTTTAAGGTCACAATGGTCAAAGCCACAATCCAAGAAGCAATTTTCATTTTTAGACCAATAGCAAAGTCCCCCATTTTTTGTTGATCACTTACAAAATGGATCAAAGGAATAATCGCAAAACCCAATTGCAAACTCAGCACAACTTGACTTAAAATGAGTAACTCACCTGTAGCCCGTTCTCCAAAATAAATAACCGTTACTAATGCTGGAATAATGGCCACAATTCTTGTAATAATACGTCGCACCCAAGGTTGTATTCTTAAATTTAGATAACCTTCCATTACAATTTGGCCCGCTAGAGTTCCTGTAATGGTGCTACTTTGCCCCGCGGCAATTAATGCTAAAGCGAATAAAATTGGCGCCCATTTAGAACCTAATAGGGGTTCGAGTAATTGGTGTGCATCTTGTATTTCGGCAATCTCAAACATCCCATTGGCATAAAAAGTAGCTGCAGCCAATATTAAAATCGCTGCATTCACAAAAAAAGCTAGATTCAAAGCAATGGTGGAATCAATAAAATTATATTTAATAGCCTGTTTAATTCCTTTTTTGGTCTTATCAAATTTTCGTGTTTGTACTAAAGAAGAGTGCAAATACAAGTTATGAGGCATTACCGTTGCACCAATAATTCCAATAGCAATATATAAAGCTGCGTTATTGGGTATGGTAGGAATAAGACCAACCACCATTGCACCAACGTCAGGTTTGGCAAAAAGCATTTCGATAAAAAAGGAAAGGCCGATAATAGCAATTAAAGAAATAATAAAAGCTTCTATTTTCCGAATGCCCTTATTGATCAAGAATAGCAACAAGAACGTATCTAATACGGTAATACAAACCCCCCAAATTATAGGAATATCAAATAATAATTGCAGCCCTATAGCCATTCCTATAACCTCAGCTAAATCACAAGCCGCAATAGCAATTTCAGCAAAAATATACAGTATAAAATTAATGGGCTTAGCATAGGTTTCCCTTGATGCTTGTGCCAAATCTTTACCTTGAACAATACCAAGTCTTGCGCTTAAACTTTGCAACAACAAAGCCATGATATTTGACATCAATAAAACCCATAATAGCTCGTAACCAAATTGACTTCCGCCCGCCAAGTCGGTAGCCCAGTTTCCAGGATCCATATATCCTACACTAATAAGATATGCAGGACCAAAAAAGGCGGCAATTTTTTTCCAGACTGAAGTATTTTGCGCAACTGAAACAGATTCGTTTACCTCTTCAAGTGATTTTTTATTGTGATTACTACTATCTTCCATTTTTAAAATAATGAGTTATATAACAAATAATTACTCGCATTTTACATATAAGTTTGAAGCAATTTGATGAGATATAAGTATTGTTTTTTTATTTATCTTGATTTGTAATGATTCATCAAAATCTTCTTTATCTAATACTGTAATCTTATCACCTAAGGCAATACCATGCTTATCTAAAAATTTTAAAAAAGGTGCTGAAGAATCTTTAACTCCAACACAAATTCCAGTTTTATTAATTGCAACTTCATTCAATAATTTTTTTGCAGTCTTTGCTAAGATTCCTGATTTAGAAGGAATTGGATCTCCATGAGGGTCAAATTTTGGAAATTCTAAATGTTTATCTAATCGATCAATTAGTTTTTCACTTTTAATATGTTCTAACTGCTCTGCGATTTCATGTACCTCATCCCAAGAAAAATCTAATTTATCAACTAAAAAAACTTCCCATAAACGGTGTTTTCGAACAACAGAGAGTGCTTTTTCGATCCCCATATCAGTCAAACTTACTCCTTGATACTTCTTGTAAGAAACATAGCCTTTTTCAGATAGCTTACGAATCATATCGGTAACAGAAGAAGGTTTTGTATCCATCTGTTCAGCTATTGCATTGGTAGAAACAGTATCGCTTTCCATGTCACCAAGATGATAAATTGCTTTTAAATAATCTTCTTCGGAATGTGTCATCAAAAAATATTTTTTACAAAAATACATTTTTATATGTAAAAACATATTTTTAGATTTGTCTAAATTTTTTTTTACATAAACAAAAATATAAAAATGGACTATAAAAGATGTTTGATAACTGCATTGTTAACTATTACAATAAATACCATTAATGCTCAAAATGGAAAAATTAAAGGTCTTGTAACTGAAAATAATCAACCTGTACCCTTTGTACATATTTTAATTTCAGGAACTACAATAGGGACTTCATCAGATGAAAATGGAAATTATAGTATAGAAAATATTGAAGCTGGCACTTATATTTTACAAGCTTCAGCGGTTGGCTATAAAACATATACAAAAAAAATTAATGTACTACAAAATGTCACGCAAAACATCCAAATAAACATGGTAGCATCTTCTGAGCAATTAGATGAAATGGTCGTTACTGGCACGCTTAAAGCAATTAGTAGATCTGAAAGTCCCGTACCCGTGGAAGTATATAGCACTACCTTTTTGAAGAAAAATCCAACAGCAAATATTTTTGAAGCATTACAAAATGTAAATGGTGTTCGACCTCAAATAAATTGTAATGTCTGCAATACAGGTGATATTCATATAAATGGTTTAGAAGGCCCATACACCCTAGTTTTAATTGATGGAATGCCAATAGTTAGTGGTTTAAGCACGGTTTATGGACTTTCTGGCATTCCAAACTCCCTTATAGAACAAATAGAAATTGTAAAAGGTCCAGCTTCGAGTTTATATGGTAGTGAGGCTGTTGGCGGATTAATAAATATTATTACAAAAAACTCAATAAGTGCGCCAAAATTATCTATCGATGCTTTTGCTACGGGTTGGAGAGAATACAATTTAGATGTTGGTGCCAACATAAATATAAGTAAAAAAGCAAATGCATTAATAGGAATCAATTACTTCAATTTCAACAATATAATTGATCATAATGGAGATAATTTTACAGACCTGACCTTACAAAACAGAATATCGGTATTTCAAAAATGGAATATTGATAGAAAAGAAGCTAGAGTCTTATCATTAGCCGGTCGTTTTTTTTATGAAGACCGTTGGGGAGGTGAGTTACAATGGACTCCTGAATTTCGTGGTCAAGACTCTATTTATGGGGAGAGTATTTATACGCGAAGATTTGAATTATTAGGAAAATATCAACTTCCAATTAAAGAAAAAATGATGCTTTCTTTTTCCTATACAGATCATGATCAAAACTCGGTTTATGGTGCTGTAAAATATTTAGCAAAACAGCGTATTGGTTTTTCACAATTAACATGGGATATCTCAAAAGAAAAACATGATATTTTATTAGGTACTGCTATTAGATATACGTTTTATGATGATAATACCCCTGCTACTTTTAATTTAGATAAGAATAATCCTGATGAAGTTGTCATCCCAAGCGTTTTTGCCCAAGATGAAATTTTCTTTACTAAAAAACATTCTATATTATTAGGTATACGGTATGATTATGATAAAAGGCATGGCGCTATTTTCACTCCTAGAACTGCTTACCGCTGGAAGGTAACTGATACGGATATTTTTAGATTAAACTTAGGAACAGGCTTTCGTGTTGTAAATCTTTTTACTGAAGAGCATGCGGCATTAACGGGTTCGAGAGAGGTGGTGGTTGTCGAAAAACTAAAACCAGAAAAATCATTCAATATCAATCTGAACTATTTAAAAAAAATATACCAAGATAATGGTGCTTTTTACAGTTTTGATTTTTCAGCTTTTTACACCCATTTTAGCAATGCCATCATTCCTGATTATGATACAAACCCAAATCAAATAATATATGATAACCTTAAAGGAAAATCAATAGCAAAAGGGATAAGTGGTAATTTTGATTTTGTTTTTCAAAATGGAATAAAGGCGACTATAGGCGCAACACTACAAAAGGTAGCTAATACAGAAAATGGAGTCACTAAAAAGCAAATTCTAACAGAAGAATTTTCGGGTACATGGAATGTTTCATATGATTTTAAAGCATTAGATTTAAGTGTTGATTATACTGGCAATCTTTATGGCCCAATGCGCTTACCACTTTTAGGAGAAAATGATCCAAGAAAAGAGTTTTCGCCTATTTGGAGTATTCAAAATATACAGTTTACCTATAAAGGCTTTAATAAACTTGAACTATACGGTGGCGTAAAAAACCTCTTAAATTGGACTCCAAACCGCGGAAATCCATTTATTATAGCTCGTACTAACGATCCTTTTGATAAAAATGTACAATTTGATGCAAATGGCAATGCCCTTGTAACTCCTGATAATCCTTATGCGCTTACCTTTGATCCATCCTACGTATATGGCCCAAATCAAGGAATAAGAGGTTTTTTAGGATTACGTTATAAAATTAATTGAACTATATTTCATTATTTAAATTTGCAATAATCACAATATTGTCTCTAATAAAAATCGAGAACTTAAATTAGTATCTTTGAAAAAATTGATGAGATGAAACCCCTAATCTACCTTATTGCCATTTTTGCAGTTTTAAATTTATCTGCACAGAACATAAATAAAGAAATTATTACCCTCGATTCAAAACAAGAGAAAGAAATTCTACTCCCAGCTTTTAAAGGAGATACTATTCGTTTGAATGTGAATTTATCCAATTCAAAAAAAGCCAAAAACAATAGCTTTTTATTTTATGAATACCCAAACAAATTACTTCTTAAAATTGAGAGTGTAAAAGAGTTTGATAAGATTATTCTTGCCGAAAATGATGGGATATATAAGTTAATTATTAAAAATGATAATACTAAAATGGTAGATTATAACTTTAATTATAGCATATCATCTAATAGAAAGAAAAAACCACAAATAGGCTACATAATCAAAAAAGATACAACTTATGGTTTTGAAACAGACCAATATAGAGATATAAGTATTCAAGAAACTGAGACCATTCAAAATGAAAAATTTTATTTAAATAGTACTTCTAATGCCTTATTAAAAGGAGGGAAGAATAGAATAATTGTACCTGTAAATCTTCCTTCTGAAACCAAAGAGTGGTATTATATATTTACAGCATCAAGAGAATTAAAAGATATTAATAACACACTTTCATCTTTTGATCTTGCCTCACAAATAACGAAATTTATAAAAGAAGACCAATCTATTCAAAACTCAATTAGCAAACTTAATCCGCCCCCTGGCGCAAATATTTGTGATATTTATGTGATTAATGATGAGGATAATTCCATGTTATTTAAAGAAAAAGAAGATTTTAAATCTAACTTAAACGGATCTCGGGAAAATTTTAAATCAGGAATTGTCAAAATAGATGGGAATGCAAAAAGCTTTTTAGGTATTCGGAATCCTGATAATTTATATGGAATTCATATTGCTATCGAAATAATAGCAGTCGTTGAAAAAACAGAAAAAATCAAAGAAAAAGTTCATATCCCAGTCATTACAAGTTATCAAGTTCCTTATCTTGTAGAATAATGATTAGTTATGATTATATAATTATAGGTGCTGGTGCTGCGGGTCTTATGCTTGCAAATGCATTTGGTAGTGATCCGTTCTTTAACAAGAAGACCATTTTAGTTATAGAAAAAGGTACTAAGCAAACGAATGATCGAACTTGGTGTTTTTGGGAGCAAGAAAATGGTGATTTTGATGATTTACTTCATAAAAAATGGCCAACAATTAATTTTATAGGAAAAGAGATAGATAGAACATATGATGTAAAACCTTATTCATATAAAATGATAAAAGGAGTTGATTTTTATCATTCATATTTAAAAAAAATTGCTCTTTACCCAAACATTAAAATTATACAAGAAGAAGTAGTAAGAATAGAAGATTTCCAATCAAAAAGCACCGTTTTTACTATTGAAAATAGTTATAAAGCAACTAAAATTTTCAATAGTATATATGACTCTCAAGAACCTCATAATCAATCCAAATATCCAGTATTACAACAACATTTCATAGGTTGGTTTATAAAGACAGACAGGTTTGTTTTTGATGAAAACGCAGCTACTTTTATGGATTTTTCTATCCCCCAAAAAGGGAATACAAGATTCATGTATATTTTACCATTTTCTGAAACCGAAGCACTAGTAGAATACACTTTATTTTCTGAAAATTTGTTAGAAAAAGATGATTATGAAAAAGCTATTAAAAAATATTTGGAAGAAAATTTAGGTATAATTAATTATGAAATTATTGAGACAGAAAAGGGAAGTATTCCTATGACTTGTTATCCTTTTTATAAAAAAAATACAGCATCAATGCTATATATTGGAACTGCGGGAGGTTGGTCTAAAGCAAGTACAGGATATACATTTAAGAACACGAGTAAAAAAGTAAATGCGTTACTACATCATTTAAAAAAAGAAAAACCATTAACCACATTTCATAAAAAAAATAAATTTTGGTTTTATGATCTTTTACTATTAGATATTCTTTTTAAGAACAATGAATTGGGTCAATCTATTTTCGAAGCTTTATTTAAAAAAAGAAGTCCTCAATTAATTTTTAAGTTCTTAGATGAAGAAACAAATATTTGGGAAGATATTAAATTTATTAGCAGTCTTAAACCTTTACCTTTTATAAAAGCATTAGTACATCGCATACTCAAAACTTAGACTTCTCGTTGCATTAAATTCTCACCAAAAAGTTGAAGCATCATTTTTTTTTCAAATGATATATCAAGATCTTCTAAAATACTGAAAGCTTTTTGAGTGTATGTTTTTATTTCATTTTTAGTAGCATTCGCCGCACCACATCTTACAAATATGTTTTTAACCGTATCAATTTTATCAATATTTTCTTTTGGTTGGATTGAAAATAAATGTTCTAATTCTCTTACTTCTTCTTTGTTTGCAAATTCTAATGATTTAAGATATAAAAATGTCTTTTTATTCTCAATAATATCCCCTCCTACTTGTTTTCCAAAAGTTTTTGGATCTCCAAAAGCATCTAGATAATCATCTTGCAATTGAAATGCAATTCCAAGGTTTTTGCCAAATTCATAAATATTATTTTGAGATTCTTTAGAAACATTTGCAATAATAGCTCCCATTTTCATAGCAGCACCAACCAAAACCGCAGTTTTAAATTCAATCATTGTTAAATATTCTAGAATTGTCACATCATCACGGGTTTCAAAATCTACATCGTATTGTTGGCCTTCACAAACTTCAATAGCCGTTTTGCTGAATAATTTAGCAAGATCTTGAAATATTTCTGCATCATAATTTTCAAATAATTGATAAGCCATAATCAGCATCGCATCGCCCGATAGTATTCCTGTATTTATATCCCATTTTTCATGAACAGTCGCTTTTCCACGCCTTAATGGAGCATCATCCATAATATCATCATGTACTAGAGAAAAATTATGAAAAATTTCAATAGCTAATGCAGCATTCATTGCTTTTTTATAATCGGTACCAAAAATTTCAGTAGTCATTAATGTCAGAACAGGTCTTAATCTTTTTCCACCCAATGCTAAAATATAGGCGATTGGTTCATAAAGATTTGTTGGATTTTTAATCTTAGCCTTTTGTTCTAGATGTTCAATAAATTCTTTTCTATAATGTTCAATAGGATACATTTGGCATTTTTTTTCAAAAATACATTAAAGCTCGGAATATACTGCTTAGTTAAAAACACTCAAAAAAAATTAACTCTTATAAACCATCAAATGTTAAATAATTGTAAATACTTAGGAAACTTTTTTTGTTTTTAAAGTTTCCTGATTACATTTGCGGCTGTTTATGAAAGAAAAAATTTTACATAAAGCCACCGAAATGTTCTTAAACCTAGGTTTTAAGAGCGTTACTATGGATGATTTAGCCAATGAAATGGGTATTTCAAAGAAGACTATTTATACACATTTTGAAAATAAAACAAAACTCGTTGAAGAAAGCACCATGCATTTGTTTTGGTCTATTTCAAATGGAATTGAATGTATTCGTAATACACACAAAAACCCTATTGAAGAACTTTTAGAAATTAAAAAATTTGTATTACAACATTTAAAAGATGAAAAGTCATCCCCTCAATACCAGTTGCAAAAATATTATCCAAAGGTATATTCAACTATTAGAAATAAACAATATGATATCATGGAAGTATGTGTTGTAAACAACATAAAAAAAGGAATTGAAATGGGCATCTATCGTGAAAATATAAATATTGACTTTGTCTCTAGAATCTATTTTTCAGGAGTAACTAGTATTAAAGATTATAAATTATTTCCCCCAGATATATTCCCGACAAATGCACTACAAGATGATTTTCTAGAATACCATCTTCGAGGTATAATCACTCCCGAAGGACGCAAAATTTTAAACAATCTTATCAACTCAAACCAAGAATAAATGAAAACTAATTTTCTTACATTCCTTGCACTTTTATACTTAACCGTAAGTTTTGCCCAAGAAAAGCCTAATAGCTATTCTTTAGAAGAGGCTATAAACTTTGCCCTTGAGAATAATTATAGTGCCATAAATGCCAATCGAGATATCATAGATGCTCAAAAGCAAAAATGGGAGACCATTGCATCTGGATTACCACAAATAAACGGTACCATAAATTACCAAAATCAGTTGAAACAACCAGTTTCATTACTTCCGGGAGAATTGGCCGGCGGAGAACCTGGTACTTTTATACCTATTGTTTTTGGTCAAAAACAACAAGCTACAGCTACAGCTACATTAACACAGCAAATTTTTGATGGCTCCTATATTGTTGGTGTTCAAGCTGCTAAAACATTTATCAGCTACAGTGCCAATAATAAAGAAAAAACAGCAATCGAAGTTAAAAAGGCTGTAGTCCAAGCGTATGGCAATGTGCTTTTGGCTGAAGAAAGTGTTCAAATATTAGAAAAGAATATTCAAACTTTAGAAAAGAATCTTTTTGAAACACGAAAAATATTTGAAAACGGACTTGGCGATGAAGAAAGTGTAGAGCAATTACAGATTACACTTTCTTCAGTTCAAAATCAGCTTAAAAATGCTACAAGATTAAAAGTAATAACACTTCAAATGTTAAACTTAACAATGGGTATAGCAACTGATTCTCCAACAGTTTTAAGTGAAAACTTAGATGATTTAGCTCAAAAGCAAACAGACATCACTCTCTTAGAATCTGAATTTGACATAAAAAACAATGTTGATTATAAATTGGCATTAAACCTTAATGAACAACGTTACTTCGAATTAAAGCTTCAAAAAAGTAAAGCTTTGCCAACATTAAATGCATTTGTAAATTACGGTAGCTCATCTTATAGTGATGATTTTAACTTCTTAAGTAATGATTCGGAATGGTATGATTCGTCAATCTTAGGATTTGATTTGAACATCCCTATTTTTAGTTCATTAAAAAGAAGTGCCAGCACACAAAGAGCAAAAATTGCACTAGAAAAAGCAAAAACTCAATTAACAGAAGCTGAAGAGCAAATTAGACTTCAATTAGAACAATCAAAAAGCAATTATATACTTGCAATAGAGCAATACGAAACTAATAAGCAAAACCTATCTCTTGCTGAACGTATAGAGAAAAAAAATCAAATCAAATATTCAGAAGGTATAGCAACTAGTTTTGAATTAAGACAAGCTCAACTGCAATTATATGATGCGCAAAACACCTATCTACAATCTATGGTAGATGTTATAAACACAAAAACAGAACTTGAAACAGTACTTAACAATTAAGAAAAATTATAACCACATTAAAGAAACTGCTTTAATAAAATCAACTACTAAAACTTTCAAAATGAAAAAAATATTTTTAGTTATCACAGTCACAATGATTCTTTTATCATGTGGAGGAGAAAAAAGACAAACAGTGGAAGATGTAATTGCTACAACGAATCCAGAAGCTATACGAAAAAAGCGCGAAGATTTAGTTGCCGAGCAACAAGTACTTCACGATCAATTAAAACAATTAGACGAAGCCTTATCTCAATACGATACTGTAAAAAAAGTTCCTTTAATTACAACTTTTAAAGCAGAAAATGAGGTTTTTAACCATGTTCTTGAATTGCAAGGAAATGTTACTACAAAAAATTTATTGGTAATAACACCCGAATACAATGGTATACTAACAAATGTATATGTTAAAGAAGGACAAAAAGTAAGCAAAGGTCAAATTTTAGGTAAAATTGATGATGGTGGATTAGGTCAACAAGTTTCACAATTGCAAATACAATCTGAATTAGCTAAAACAACTTTTGAACGTCAAAAACGATTATGGGATCAAAATATTGGTAGTGAAATTCAATACTTGCAAGCAAAATCAACATATGAATCACAAGCAAGAGCTTTAGCGCAATTAGAAGAACAAGTCGCAAAAACAATTGTTAGGGCTCCTTTTACAGGAACCATTGATGATGTGATTACAGAGCAAGGAAGTGTTGTAGCTGCTGGTCAAACTCAATTAATGCGTATTGTAAATCTTGATGATATGTATATT
>TARA_R110002051_G_scaffold202911_1_pt1 | contig 23794 bp, 15 predicted proteins | sample TARA_R110002051 | Tara Oceans TARA_R110002051 (sample SAMEA4397023) | marine metagenome | biome: Polar Biome; feature: [MES] marine water layer (ENVO:01000295) within the mesopelagic zone...; material: water (ENVO:00002006), including particulate matter (ENVO:01000060) such...
AAACGATGAAAATTGTGCAACACGCACTTTAAAAATTCAACAAATTGAAACACTTTTGGATAGTTTACCTTTGGATGGGATTTGCCCTGTTTTGCACTCCCATGCTCGCTCAAGAGAATAAACGTCTAATAGTAGTCTTAGATCCCGGACATGGGGGAGTGGATTCCGGAGCGATTGGAATTAATGGAATAAAGGAAAAGGATATCGTTCTGGAGGTTGCGAAGGAAGCGATACTTTTGAACAGGGAACTTTTCGGAAACACCTTCGATATTTATTTGACCAGATATAACGACACATTAATTTCTCTGAAGGATAGGACTAATTTGGTAAAGGTGTTGCAACCAGATGTTTTTATTTCTATTCATTGCAATCAGGCTGAAAGGAAGAAGGCACAAGGAATTGAAGTCTATGTGCAGCAACCAAATACTAAAACGAATTCTGGCCTACAGTCCAAATCCGAAAAATTGTCGGAAGCAATCCTTTCTGAATTCGATAAAGCTTTGGGGTTTAAAATTAGGGGAATGAAATATGCCAATTTTCAGGCGCTAAGAGAAACCCAAAACATCTGTCCAGGGATACTTTTGGAGGTGGGTTTTTTGTCTAATATGGAAGAGGCGGAGCATAGTAAAAAGAAGTCGAGTATTTCGGGATATGCAATGGGGATAATACAATCACTGTTAAATGTAGAATATGCTGGGAATTATTAGAAATCTGGTTGAGTTATTTAGAAATGTTATCAGAGAGTTGTAATGACTTTAATTTGCCTATTTAAATTAAAATAGCATTTAGGGTGTAGCCTTGTGACCTGCACCAGATAAGAACCCTGCTCGAAAAATGGAAAGAGGATTATAACAGGAAACCTTCACAGTTGGACTTAAGAGAAATACCACCATGGGTATACAAAAACAATTTCAGGAAAGTATTCCTTTTCGAAACAAATATTATAATTCTTCTATATTTAATTTAGAAATTGCCTTTTTTTAGAATTTAAATCCAGTAACAAAAATAATGCAATTTTATTTTTTAATTTTTCACGTTGTTGACAAATTCTCACAATAAATTTCTGAACTAGGTCTTCCGACTAATAAGTGTCTTTGGCTAAGTTTCATGCATATTCAAAGAGACATTCAAAAAGTTCCACTAGATAAGTATTTGCCGATGTATTACCATTTTTAAGATATTTGATAAGTATTTTTTAATTGAAATTTATCATAGTACTAACTTTATTGCCAAAAGTCCTACATAATAAGTTCTAAGTTTTAAAAGGAAAAAGTTTGGAGTTCGTCCAGTAAATTATGCCGCGGATTACTATTTTTTTCTCCAAATAACAGGAACAGAACATTATGAATTTCTTCGCCAATTGAATGTCTAAGAATGGAAAAGGCTTTAGTGATATGGGCTTCAACCGATTTAACAGAAACCTGTTTATACTCAGCAATTTCCAAGTTAGTCAGTCCATTGTGCTTACTAAGCATAAATATTTCTTTACACTTCGGTGGTAGATTTTGTATTTCCTGTTTTACCAATTTTATTCTGCGTTCTAAAATATATTCATTTTCATCATCTACCACCATAGTGAGGGCATCAATATATTTTTTTTCCAGAGGAACTACCAATTTCTGTTTACGATATTCATCTATAAATTCATTATATACCGATTTATAAAGGAAACTTCTAATTTCAAAATCAGACTTTAATTGGTTTCGTTTTTTCCAGGTCCGAATAAAAACATTTTGTACCAAATCTTCGGCAGCTGATTGATCATTGATAAGACTATAAGCATAAATACAAAGCTTATGGTGGTAGATGTCCACTAGTACAGTATATGCTTTTGAATCCCCCGATTTCAAGGCTTCAATAAAAATAGAGTTATTCAAATAAGGGTTAGGCATATGGTAATTTGATAATTATTGGTGGTTAATTTGGGTAATTTATAAAAAAATATATTAAAAAAGCTAGGGTTATGTAAAATTAGCACGTACTAGATGTAAATAGTTTGTTATAAAATGCTCAATAAGAAAATAGAAAACATAATTACCAAGTTCCTGACTCATCAAGCCTCTGTAACTGAGATGGACCTACTTGATATTTGGTTACAGAATAATGAAAACAAACAATTGTTTAAGGACTATATCGAAGCAAATTATGCAATCGAACACGAAATGAGACAATTCGACGTCAATAAGTTAAAGATTAAATTACAGAAATTAATGGACGATGAGAATAATGCTGTCAGGCTAAAAAGAAAGCATCGGATTGTAAGCTATGCGGCTGCTGCGGTTCTCACTGGTTTATTGGTAACGGGCTATTTCATTAAGAACAATAATTTTACTAAGTCAATTGAAACGAACCCTAGAATAATTAATAATAATATAGGCATTGGTTCCGATAGAGCAATTTTGACCTTGGAGGATGGCTCCCAAGTTGCTTTGGAAAAGGGGAACGCTTATCAAACACAAAATGCCCTTAGCAATGGTGAAGAGATCAAATATGAAAAAGGTACTGACAATATTTCCAAAATGGTCTATAACTTTTTAACGGTTCCAAGGGGAGGTCAGTTTCATCTAGTTCTTTCTGATGGATCAGAAGTATGGTTAAATTCCGAGTCACAACTTAAGTATCCGGTAAACTTCATAAAAGGGCAAACCCGTAAAGTTGAATTAGTATACGGAGAAGGGTACTTTGATGTTTCTCCGAGTACTGAACATGAAGGCTCTAAATTTATAGTCTCCAATCAATCCCAAGAAATAGAGGTGTTGGGCACTGAATTTAATATTAAGGCCTATAAGGATGAAACAAATATTTATACAACCTTAGTTGAGGGCAGGGTTTTAATTGGTACGGCGTCCACAAGAAATATATTGAAACCCTCACAACAAGCAAACCTAAATCTTAATGATGGCAATTTAGATATAGCAACCGTTAATGTCTATAACGAGATTTCCTGGAAAGAAGGTGTTTTTAGTTTTCGAAGAAAACCACTAGTGGAGATAATGAAGGTGCTATCGCGCTGGTATGATATGGATGTTTACTTTGATAATCCTGAACTGGAGAATGTTGGATTTAATGGTGTGCTGGGTAAAGATCAGCAAATTGAAGAAATATTGAATACAATAAAAAATTTCGGAATAATAAATGATTATGAAATAATAAATAAAACAATACTCTTAAAATAAGAATAAAAAAAGGGAGCGAAGAAGAACATTTAGCGGTGCATCAACTTCGTCCCTTTAGAGTGTATTACTTAAACAAATGTTCAACCAATACTATGTAAATTTATGAAAATTAAATTAATTAGGTCGCAGTCATTCGTCCGAATGCGGGTGCTATTTTTTATTATGAAAGCCTTTATCTTCTTATTGTGCACAACCGTTTTTGGAATTACTACAGAAAAATCATTTTCTCAGGAGAAAATTACTATTGAAGTTGATAAAGTCGTTTCTGTAGACGAGGTTTTTATTATTATTCAGGACCAAACAAAGTATCGTTTTTTATATCCTGCCGATTTGTTTACCAACGCTCCTAAGGTAAATTTAAAGAAAGGAGAGATTGGATTAGATGAACTATTGAAAGTTAGCTTATCCCATAGTGCTGTTGAATTTGAATTGTCTCAAAAAAATCGTATTGTTATCCGTGAACGGAATTCAAATGGCAAGCCGGCAGAAGTGTTCCGGCAACTACAGCTGCAGCAATTTGAAGTCACTGGTATGGTATTCGATGCAAAAGGTGATCCCTTGCCAGGGGCAAGTATTGTGGAAAAAGGTACTACAAATGGTGTTACTACAGATTTTGATGGAGTTTTTGCAATAGCTGTCGAAAATTCGGATGCAGTATTAGTTGTATCCTATGTTGGTTTTGCTACGAAAGAAGTGAGTTTGACTGGACAGACGAATCAAACCATAATCCTAGAGGAAAGTTCAGAGGGGCTGGAGGAAGTAGTGGTAATCGGTTATGGAACACAACGTAAACGCGACGTTACAGGTTCAATTTCTTCTGTAAATAGTGAAGAGATTGAACAGCGAACACCTACCAATGTTTTTGAAGCAATACAAGGTCAAATGGCAGGGGTACAGATAAATACAGGTTCAGGCGCCCCGGGTTCAGGTGCGTCTATCAAAATTAGGGGAACCTCAACCATGAATGGTGGAACCGATCCGTTATATGTCGTGGATGGCCAACCCATGGATAATATCGATAGTGTTAATCCTAACGACATAGAATCGTTAGAAGTTTTAAAGGACGGTGCGTCGGCTGCAATCTATGGTTCTAGGTCTACCAATGGGGTGATAATTGTTACCACTAAATCGGGTAAGAAAGGTAAATCTTCAGTAAATGTAAATTACGTAAAAAGTTTTAGCAAACTTAGAAAAGTGCCCACCGCAAATGCTCAGGAACGTCAATTATACGATCTTTTAAAAGGCACTGAGGGTAACGCCTTGATTGATACATTGAATCAAATGTATTATATCAATAACGATTTTCAAGATATTTACTTTAGAACTGCGTCCAAGGATCAAATAAATGTGAGTTTATCCTCAGGAGGCGAAAAAACAAACTTCTATTGGAATACAGGTTTTATCAACCAAGAAGGTTTGATTATTAACAGTTCTTTTAAAAGGGTTAATACTAAAATTAATGTTGATCATAATTATTCAGATAGGATTCGTATGGGGCTCAGATTGGGAATTTCTTATGACGAGACCAAAAATATTGAGGAGGCCAATGAAACAGGCGTCATAAGTTCGGCATTAATAAAGGCTGCCTATAGCCCTTACATTAATCCCGATGGCTCTTACATTGTTTCATCCAACAGTTTTAGAGGTCGAGCTAATATATTGGATGACTTTTCGCGTTCGGATGTACGTTTCAGAAGCTTACGTAACAATGTTTTTGCATATATTGAACTAGATATAGCGAAAGGCTTAAAATTTCGCTCCAATAATGGTGTTGATATTAACTATACAAGAAACACCTGGTTTCAACCGGAATATGTTAATAGTCAAGGTACCGATGTTAGAGCTCAGTTTTTTTCATCACTGGACTACAATTGGATTAATGAAGACTTTCTTAATTACAATATCACCCTCGGTAAACATGCCGTGACCGCCCTTCTTGGTTTTAGTGCCCAAAAATGGTCTAGGCCAGAAGAAAGTATTAAGGGTATTCTGGCAAACAATTTAATACCAACCTTAAATAATCTAGGTGGACTTGAATCTCTTGACCTTAACAACACATATACCCTAAATCAAAACGATCATTCATTATTGTCTTATTTTGGGAGGGCCACTTATGCCTATGATGACAAATATTTGATTGCTACGACCTATAGGCGAGATGGTTCGTCGCGATTTGGCCAGGCAAACAGATGGGGACTTTTTCCATCCATTGCCCTTGGATGGCGATTTAGTAATGAAAAGTTTATGGAGAATTTATTATTTGTAAAGGATGCAAAACTAAGATTTAGTTCGGCCATTACTGGTAATGAAAGAATAAACAATAGGGATTACGATTTTTTACTTTCCACTTCTAATTTCTATCAGGGATTAAATGGTGTTGGGCTATCCGATCAATTAGGAAATCCTAGTATACAATGGGAAGAGACTCAACAGAACAACTATGGATTGGATCTCGCACTTTTTACTAACCGCTTGAATTTTACTTTAGACTATTATGACAAAAAAACAAGTAAACTCCTCGCAAATTTACCATTACCTTCCCAGACAGGTTTTCTACAAACAAGGGTAAACGTAGGCCAAGTCAGAAATACCGGATTTGAATTGACATTAAATGCCATACCTATAGCATCAAATGATTTTAGTTGGCATTCGGACTTTAATATTTCCATCAACGAAAATGTTATCAGTGAATTGGCAGACAATGTCCCCATTGTGTCAGAAAATCATATTACGGAAGTAGGAGGCCAGTTGGGCAGCTTTTACGGGTATAAAATAAATGGAATTTTTGCTTATGATGAATCCAACGCCTTTACACCGGACGGGGTTCAGCTTACCCCGAACTTTGCAGGCGATGGTTCCTTTTCCAACTACACATTAAATGGATCTGCTTATAATGGAGCGGTAAATCAAATATCGGTGGGTGGAAATGTAAGTGGTGGCGGTGATTACTACTATTCCGATAATGACGGTAATTTTACTATTAATGACGATGATCGTATAATATTAGGCAACCCCTATCCAAAATACTTTGGAGGTTGGAGAAACCAATTCAAATACAAGAACTTGAATTTTTCCTTTTTATTTGATTACCAATTCGACGTTGAAGTCTTCAATTCATTCTATTCTACAATGTCAACATATACGCTGAATTCATGGACACCTGTACCCTACATTATATACAACATATATGAGGGCCCTGGAGATACAACCGCATTATTCCCAGACGCAATAAGAAGCCAGAATCTTTTAGCAGATTCTGCTCCCACTTCATATTGGGTAGAAAATGCTGATTTTATAAAACTCAGGAGCATTAAACTCACATATGACCTGCCTGAAAAATGGACCAAAAAATTAGGATTAAAACGGTGTACTTTTTTTGGATCAGTTAATAATGCATTCACATGGACCAACTATAGGGGGGCTGATCCAGAAGTTACAGGAGGAAATGCCAATGCGTTGAATTCAGGAGTAGATCCTGGTAGGTACCCAAGAGGTCGTGAATACTTATTAGGAACAAATATTAACTTTTAATCTCAACAGGTATGAAACCATTTAAATATTTATTGCTTGTTTTTTTAGTGTTATTGTCATCTTGTGAGGACTTCTTGGATGCAGAATCGGAAAGTCAAATAAGTTTAACGGCTTTTTGGAAGACCCGTTCCGATGCAGAATTAGGTGTTGCGGCCATATATGATGCCGCTCAAAAGGCCCTTGAAACAAATTTCTGGATTTGGGGTGAAATAAGGGGGGATAATTACATAATTAATGATAGACCCCAACCTTCTCCAAATGCTACGATAACCAACAATTTAAACTTAAGTACCAATGGGGCGGATTGGACTTCACTTTACACGGCTATTGCTAATGCAAACGTAGCCATAGAAAATATTCCAGAAATCCCGAGTTTTAGCAATCAAAATGATTTATTGGCGCAAGCCCTAGCACTTCGGGCTTGGCTCTATTTTTATGCTGTAAGGGTTTGGGGAGATGTTCCGAAGATTAAAGAATCGCTTAAAGAAGTTGTGGGTGAAATAAATCAACCAAGAGCGCCGTTATCGGAAATTTATGAGGAAATAATATTTCCTGACCTTCAGAGAGCTGAGAACCTAATAAATACCGACGTTAGCAAAAATTTTATGTCTCGCGGAGGCGTGTTGGCATTAAAGGCACATATATATGCATGGCCAGGAGAACATCAAAATTATCAGATATCCTTGGATGCTATAAATGAACTAGAGACTTTGGGGTATACCCTAGAAACGACCCCGGAAAGTTGGTTAGATATTTTTCGAGGTGATGAGAGCAGTAGCGAAATCGTGTTCTGGCTCGCTTGGAATTTTGCAGAGGATGGGGGCAATATTGGATTAGGGCAGTTTTTCAATGCTACCCCAGATAAGGTTCCTGCTGAAACCCTGGAAACAAAATGGGAGTCAGCTATTCCGGGAGATTATCGAATTTTATTGTCCGCCGCATTCGATATCGAGATAACAGATCCTGATGAATTTCCCTTTCTTAGAGTTTTGACCAAGTATTTTGGTCGTTATAATGATCGTAATGTTCAAGGTCAAGTTGGCAACACTAATGACAGGGATATTCCTGTATTTAGACTGTCAGAATTGATTTTGCTAAAGGCAGAGGCTTTGAACTACCTTGGCAACGGCTCAGATGCTTTGGCTGCTGTGAATCGTATCCGGATCGCGCGTACACTGCCCACTTTAGTGGATGGTGCCAATGTTGATTCATCCGATCAGATTGCAATGCGTAATTTGATATTGGACGAGCGTCAATTCGAACTCATGGGCGAAGGACAACGTTTTTGGGACTTGGTCCGCAACAGGGTGGCCGTCGAGGTCATGAGCAAAGTAACGGACATAAAAGGTAACCCAAATGGATTAGATAAAGAAAGTGAAATACTTTGGCCAATTTCGCAGAATGTACTGAACCGTAATCCTAATATTGAACAAAACGAAGCATATAAATAATTTAGCCATAAAATTTCCAAGCAGTGTGAAAACTTTGATGTTTAAAATAATCATTCCCATTATTGTTTAATGATAATTTTAAACATGTCGGATTTTACATTGCCTGCAAACAGGCTGGTTTTACAGTTAAATAATAATAAAAACAAACACATGAAAAATTTAATAAAAATCAAATGGGGCATTCCGCTTTTTTTGACCTTGATCTTTTTCTCGGCCTGTAATCTGGAACTTCAAAAGGAGTACGATTTTGATGAAAATGCCCGAATAAATGAGCCCAGCGCTCCGTTCGACATGACTATATGGGAATTTATGAACGAGCAATCAGATTTTGACCTCATGGTTCAGGCAGTCCAATTGGCAGGGCTGGAAAATATTTTCAATGAGGGGGAAGATGATAAGACTGTACTGTTGCTTAGACAAAAGGCCATGCAACAGTTCCTCAATGATCAAGATGCCACATCCCTTTCTGAAATACCAGTCCAAACTTTGCAAAATTTTCTTTTTTATCATGTCATTACCACGCGGTTTAAGCAACACGACCTTAATAGTCAGGAAGACGTACAGTTCCATTCATTGCTCGAGGGGCCAAACGGCCGCATTAATATTTGGAAATGGCGAAGGTATGAGGAAATACAAATTAACCGTAATGGAAGTCCCGATAAGCCTTCGACGGCCAAAAGTGCTTCGGTCTTTTTACATAATTACGAATTTACCAATGGGGTGGGCCACCAAATGGAAAAGTATGTGCAATGGGCTCCCTTCTAATAATGTGTTCAGCTAAATATCCTTGGGGGAAGCTTGCGAAGTATTAAAGTTTAAAATTAATTTCTAAGAAACAAGGATTTAGCTAAAAGTGATGTTTTAATAGTGTAAACGGAAAGTTATAACAAAAAAAATCTTTAATTCTAGTTACATTGAAAATTATGCGATTATGGAATTATTACCATTGGAATAATAGTTAGGAAATAATCCGATCAGATTAAAGAAATTTTTTAAAATGCTTTGCGTAAGAAAAAATGTTGAATCAATTTTATTATTATGAGGTACTATATCACCATTCTGCTTTTTATTTCATTTTTAAGTCATAGATTATCTTCACAAAATTTTGAAAAACCTAATATAATTGTCATAGACGTAGATGAATTGCGGTGGGATGCACTTGGAATTACAGGACATCCTTTTGTTAAAACACCGAATATAGATCGTATTGCCAAGGAAGGAATGCTCATGAAGAATTCTTTTGTTGTAAGCCCTATTTGTGGCCCAAGTAGAGGAAGTATTTTGACCGGTCAATACGCACATACCAATGGTTCCTACAAAAATACACTTCCGTACGGTTTTAATCAAACGCTGACTACATATCCTATGCTACTGCAGGCTGCTGGTTATAAAACTTCTTTTATAGGCAAATGGGAAACTGGGAAATACGCTGATACAACGCCTCATCCCGGTTTTGACCGTTGGTTTTGTACAGGCCCCAATCGGGCCTATAAAATGGATCCTACGGTAAATGTGGACGGTGTACTAACAAAGTTTAAGGGTCATGCTACAGACATATCTTGCCATGAAGCGGTAAGGTTTATAAAAGAAAATTCTGATGACCCATTCAGTATTGTACTAATGCCCAGGTCGGTACATACAAGTTACGGTACGGAAAATCTTCTTGCGGCAGAAAGAAATAGAGATTTGTATAAAGATGTGCCAATTATCAGGGCTAAAAGTGCTGGTAGCCCAATAGTAGGGAGGCCAGCGGCGAAGAACGTAAAAATGACCTCACCAACCAATCAAGATATTCTTAATGCCTCACCTATTTCGGTCGATTTCGATGATAATCCAATAGTTGGAAAGCCGGCGCTGAAGGATGTAAAAATGACTCCCCCGACCGATGACGATATTCGTAATATCTCACGGATGTTGGTCGATATTGATGATGGGGTAGGGTTAATACTGGAAACTTTGGAGGAAGAAGGCATTCTTGATAAAACGATGATTATTTTCACTGGTGACAATGGTTTTTTCTTTGGTGAACATGGCTTAACCGAGAAACGTGCACCTTATGAAGAATCCATTAGAGTGCCTTTTTTCGTGAGATATCCACCACTTGTAAAAGCAGGATCCACTTCTGAAGTGTCCATTCTAAATATCGATGTGGCACCCACTATTCTATCGCTCGCGGGGGTTCCCATTCCTAAAAACATACAAGGTAGATCTTTTTTGCCGGTTTTTGCGGGACGAAATCTTGATGAGCCCAGACCATCACTTCTATTTGAATTTTATCCTGAATGGTATGGCGTGACAAAAAGAGGAAATGGGGAAGCTGGCATACCGGCGTGGAAAGCAGTTAGGACTGATAAATGGAAGTATGTTAATTGGACGGAACTACCTGATGCGGACGAGCTCTATAATATTGTAGATGATCCGCTCGAGATGAATAATCTAATTAAAAACAACAAATACACGCAAATTGTAAAAGATATGAAAGATGAATTGGAGAAACAGAAGAAACTTTACAATGATCCTGGTATTTTATTTCAGGTGATGTCAAATTATGCAAAAACTCAGAAATAATATAATTTCCTCATCATAATTTAAATGATATGTATTTGATGTCGATTTCGAACTGAGATTTTAATATGTCAAAGTTTGCAGGGCAGCGTATTTTTGGTCGTATGTAATATGAATTTGAAGTAAAAAGAAAATAAAGAATTCATCTCGCTACAAGATTTCGTTTTGATATCAGTTGGGAGACCACCGAATTATAAATTATAATTTTTAAAACTTATTGAATATGGAAAAACGTCGAAAATTTTTAAAGGACTCTGTACTAGGAGGAATCACACTTAGCAGTTTAATGCTTACTCCAATAGAAACCCTTTTCGCCGCAACTCCCTTGAAATTAAATGGGGATTCCAATACATATAACCATGATCAGCAGTTATATCTGTCACGGTATGTGCCGAACCTCGAATATTGCAAAGCTATTGATCTTACTACTGAAACAACCACAGCTAAATACAAAGCGATCTTTGGAGAGGGGGATAAGGATGAGGCACATCTGAACGGAATAAGTAGAATAGGGGAGCTTACTGTTGAGTCAGGGGGGGCTAGCGCTTTGGTACGCCGCCCCAACGAAGAATATGTGCTTTATGTGATCCAGGGCAATGGATCACTTATTTATGATGATCAGAAGGTCCCGCTCAAAACCAGTGATTTCCTGTATGTCCCAGCTGGCGTCAAGCACGGCATTACCAATATGAACGATGGTCCGATTAAAGTGCTTTTTATGGGTTACAAACTTGGCGACAAAGAAGGCTATAAACCGAAAGATGGGCTACAGATCGCCAATGCGGAAAAAGTGGAGCTGCAGGTTTTGGGGTGGCATGGCCCATCCACCCAATACAAATTGCTCATGGGCGATACGACTAGCACCAGGGATAGACTTGCTGCTGCATATTTAATGAAAAGTTTGTTCATAATGGATTTTGCACCGCGCGGAACGAACAATCCTCATCGTCACAAGACACAGGAAGAAGTTTATTTTGTTTTAAAGGGTAGTGGCTACATGATTGCTGGTGTGGACGAGTATGGTAACAAAGAGCGCCACCCTTGTCAGGAGGGAGATGCCTTTTATTGGGCTGCCGGAACAGAAGTCGGTTTTTATAGCCTTAATAAAGAGGGAGAAGAGCATTCTATCATTCTTGCCGTTCGCTCCGACGACCCAACTAAAATATAACATATAAAATAAAGAAAGATGAAGGATCGTCGAAAATTTCTAAAAAATTCGGTATTGGACGGCATCTCGCTCCGAGGGCTGTTTTTTGCTCCCATCGAGGAAGTTGTGGCCGCAACCACCTCTAAAGTCAGTAGGGTATCTAGCCCCTCGGAACTTAAAATAACTGATTTGCGATATGGGATCGTAGGGCATTTGGGCAGGCCCTGTCCCATCCTTTGGATAGATACCAATAATATGAACACTTCTAAAAACAATTGTTAATAATGAAAATAGTTTATAGCAAAGGTCTTTTTTCTTCATTTATCATCATTTTGCTTTTACAAGGATGTAGGCTAGTAAATAAGAAGAATATTGACCAAATTGATAGTGATACGGGAAAAAGTAATATCGAGCTATTGGTTGGGACTAATACTAATAATGAAAGTAAGGGAATTTATAAGCTGGTATTAGATACTATTACCGGGAAATTGAGTGGAAAAACTTTATTGGTCGAAAGTCAGAATCCAGGATATCTTTATATTTCGAAGAATAACTCAAAGGTTTACTCCTCGAATTCAACTAGTCCAGGGAGTATTTCGGTTTATGAATGGAATGAATCTCGAAGTATATTAAAATTAATCGGAGATTACCCCAGTAATGGGAATGGGGCTTGTTATATAGAATTAAACCCATCAGAACGCCTGCTCTCCGCTGCCAATTTTGCGACAGGTGGTATTGTGGTTTATCCTATTAATGAAAATGGAGATGTGGCAGGCAAGGCTCAGACCATTAATCATACGGGTAGAGGTCCACACCCGAATCAAAAATCGGCCCATGCCCATTGTGTTAAATTCTCTGAGTCTGGAAAATACTTATATGCTGTGGATTTAGGAATCGACAAAATTCTTTTATATAATATCAATGCCGATGATGGTTTATTGAGTCAACAACGGACTGCTCTGAAATTAGATCCAGGAGACGGCCCCAGACATTTAATTTTTCATCCTTCAAATCAAATGTCATTTGTCGTAAACGAGCTATCTAGTACGGTTGTATCTGCTAGAGTAAACCATATAACGGGAGAGTTTGAACCAATTGATAAGCAAAGCACATTACCTATGAATTTTATTGGGAAAAATTCTTCTGCTGATATTCAGATAAGTCCAAACGGCAAATTTTTATACGCTTCCAACCGTGGTCACAATAGTATTGCAGTTTTTTCGATATCGGAAAATGGCAAAATGAAGTTGCTACAAAATCAATCGGTGTTAGGTGACTGGCCAAGGAATTTCGTTCTGTCACCAGATGGTAAATTTCTCTTAGTTGCCAATCAAAGATCCAATAGCATTAATGTTTTTAGAATAGATCAAACAAACGGACAACTGAAGTATACGGGAAATAAAATATATATTGACCGACCAATGTGTTTGAAGTTCTATTAATAAACATTAAAGTAAAATTCTCCAAGAAAACTGAAAGGAGTTGCTTAATTGAATTTAATAGGGGTGGATTTTATTCACATCCAGCGGTATACTTCTTTAAAATGTATATGTGTATAAACTAAACTGTATTTTTTGCCTTCAGTACAGTACCAAAATAAACTTGATTGAGGAATGGCGGATTGATGCGGACAAAGTATTTTGTCTTTAAAATTTCAGTCAGTTTTATTTAAAAACCTTAGTTCGATTAATGATATTTAAGAGTCTGTTTATTTAAGTGTGTCATAATTCAAAATTTTATAAATTATGACTGCAATGGAAAATTCAAAAAAGACAAAAGAAGATTTTGAGCAATTATTTGAAAAAGCTTTAAATATGATCCAATGGACAAAGAAAAGTGAAGGTACTTAGGAAAGAGCTCTTTATATATTATTATATTATGTAAGTAGCAGACTCACAAAGAAATGGCATAGACCAAGAAGTTGGACCAAAGTTATAACTAATCTGGCCTTAACCTATCCAGAAAGATTAGGTCTGGAATAACAATGACACACTTAAATGAACATAACCTGAAATGTGACTACTTGAAGTAAAAAAACTCCACAGGTTCACCACTCTTGCACCACACCCTCACCCTCCATTTATATTATCTTAAAATTACATAACTAACTAGTAGTCATGTCTTAAATGTCATTATGTTATTTTTGAATCCTAGATTAACCAAAGCTTGTTTAGTCAAATTCACCACAGCTTCACCATGCCATAACCCTCTTAAGGAGTGTGACTTTTTATTTAAGATTTGAAGTGAATGTTATTTCACCCTATAGAAGTTTATCGTCTTGATATCAGTTTTTGTTGAAGAGGTTCGCCAATCAATATTCTACGGCATCCTGATTAGAGAACATTGGATTCTCTTTTGGAATGGATTCTTTACTTCGCTGCGCTTCGGAAAGGGCGTTGGGGTAGCTTTACCAAGAAAACCATGGTCGCTCTGCGCCCGTTTTTTTTGTTTTGCACCAAAGCTAATGCAAGCATTGCTTTTTTGGTAGCAGGAACTGGACTCGAACCAGTGACCTTCGGGTTATGAGTTTGGTCAAGAAACCAAGAAATACTATATATAATCCAAAATATTTTCTATCTAAGTTAAAAAACGGTAAAACCGTGTACTCTGGTTAAACAATAAATATTGTTCTACAATTTAAGGTAAAATATGAACATAAACCAAGAAATTTTTGGAATAACTTTTTGTTTCCATTGAAGATTTTGAAGTAATCCAAAAATGGAATAAATGCAACTTTAGTAATAATGGTATTGGAATAGTTCAACAATCCCTCTTGACAGGTAGGCAGAATTAAATTACGTTATCTCATGGAAGACTGTCCCTTTTTTGTTAAAACCAAAAAGTAAAAAAAGTACGGCTTCCACTTTAGTGCCCAGTTTTTCGGTAAGAATTTTAAAGGCTCTGGTGATATGGCTCTCCACTGTTTTTATGGAGATATTAAGGTATTCGGAGATTTCAGTTTGGGTAAGGCCTTCCTTTTTGTTCATTAAAAATACTTCCTTGCATTTTGAAGGCAAATTCTCGATCTCGAAATTCATTAATTTTATTAAGTTGTCCATTTCTTCCGGCTCTATGTCAACTACCAAATCAATAGCTTCAAAATATTTTTTCTCCAAATATATTACAGGTATATTTTTTCGGTATTGATTGATAAATTCGTTATAGACCGATTTATATAAATAACTCTTTATAGATAAGTCTGGATTAATTTTTTTTCTCTTAACCCAAATCTTAACAAATACGTTTTGAACAATATCTTCTGACATATCCCGGTCATTGCACAAAGATTGGGCATATCCACATAAATTCTGGTAATAAAAATCCATTAAGAAATCATAGGCTTTAGAGTCACCTGAAATTAATCTTTGTGCTAAAAATAAGTTTCTTTTACTGTCCATTTTAATTGTGTTATTCTAAATATTAGCAAACAATATTAGTAAATATCTAAAAATAATTATAAAAAAATATAGGGGTATTAAAAATTTGAACGTATTAGGTGTATAAGTGATGAAAATCAAATGGCCGAAACAGAAAAAATAATAGTTAAGTTTCTAAATCAAGAAGCAAATCATTCCGAGTTGGAAAAATTGGAAGATTTACTTAAGAATGAGAAGGGCATACAAGTCTTTAATAGTTTTGTGAAAACACAATATCTAAGTACACTTTCCATGACAGAATACGATGTTAATAAGGCCAAAGAGTCTATTAAAGCAAGGCTAAAAAAGGGCAAGCGCATAAAAAGGATAAACTTATATAAGAGAATGGCCGTTGCTGCTTCAGTAATGTTGGTGTTGGGAATTGCATTTTACATGATGAATAACACTAATCCAGTAACCGGGACAGAAGGTCAAAAGCAGCCTCAGTTAATTATGGTTGGTACCGATAAGGCCATACTTACCCTTGAAAATGGAGATGAGGTAGCCTTGGAAAAGGGAAAAAACATTCAAACAGGGAAAGCAAGTAGTAATGGGGAGGAATTGATATATGTTGATAAAGAGCAAAGCGATGCAGCTGTAAAGGAGCAGTTATTCAATTATCTCACCATTCCTAGAGGAGGACAGTTTTTTGTTAAATTATCGGATGGAACTGAGGTTTGGTTAAATTCTGAAACCAAATTAAAATATCCAGTAGCATTTAAGGATGGTCTTACCCGCAAGGTGGAAATAATCTACGGAGAGGCATATTTTAAAGTTTCGCCCAGTAATGCCCACAATGGGGCGGCATTTCATGTGATTACAAAATCCCAAGAAATAAATGTGTTGGGTACTGAATTTAATATTAGGGCCTATAATAATGACCAGATAATGGCCACTACCCTGGTCGAAGGGAAAATTAGGATAAAGAACGGGGAAGTTAGTGAAACCATGACACCCAATCAACAGGCGAAAATTGGTTATGAAAGTGATAAAATAGACATTCAGGAAATAGATGTTTCCCAAGAAATTTCATGGGTGAAAGGTTTGTTTTCCTTTAATGAAAAACCCTTGGAGGAAATAATGACAGTCCTTTCAAGATGGTATGATACCGAGGTCATTTTTGAGAATGCCAAACAAAAGAAATTTGTTTTTACGGGGATACTGGAAAGAACCAAAGCGGTAGAAGATATTCTTAACCTTATTGAGGCCACCAGTGAGGGCCAATTAAAATTTGAAATTAACGATAAAACAATTTACATTAAATAAAACAATTTACATTAAATAAAAAAAGGAAAAGGCCAGCACCTTCCACAGTAATAGCCTTTTTCCTAGTAGATCAATTAAAACAATGTTTAACTAAACCATTACAAATTTATGAAAATTAAATTAATCAACCGACCACCTTGCCCATTTGGCAAAGTTTTCTTACACCTTATAATGAAATCTATTGTTCTCCTCTTTTGTTCGATTTCATTTGCACTCAGTCCCCTGAATGGCGAGGCTCAAGATGCTGAGATTATAATCGACACGGATATGACCTTGTCCATAAGGCAGGCATTTCGACTGATAAATAAACAAACGGATTATAAGTTTATTTATCGGCACGACCTCGTAAAGACGGCCCCAAATATCGACCTCAAAAAAGGAGTTATTAAAGCTGGGGATCTTTTGGACAAATGCCTCTCACCGATAAGTTTTACATATAGCTTTACAGATGGCTCCACTATTGTAGTTAAAAAAAGTTCAGCAGATTCTCCTGAAAATAGTTCCGTTAAGATTTTGGATAAGAAATTGCAATTTCAAGTGAGTGGTACGATAACTGATACTGACGGAACTCCCTTACCTGGGGCCAACATTCTTGAAAAGGGTACTACCAACGGAACACAAGCTGATTTTGATGGTAATTTTTCAATATCTGTGGAAAATTCAAATGTAGTATTGGTTATTTCATATGTTGGCTTTGCTACGAAAGAAGTGAATTTTAATGGCCAGTCAAATCTAATGATAACTTTGGAGGAAAGCGCTGCTGGATTAGATGAGGTGGTCGTTGTCGGTTACGGTACTGTTAAAAGAGGAGACTTGACTGGTGCTACTAGTTCTGTTACCACCAAAGATATTAAAGATCAACCATCCGGAAGAGTGGATGAAGTCTTACAGGGGAGGTCACCGGGTCTTGTTGTTCAAAATAACTCAGCATCACCAAATGGGAATATTAATATAAGGATTCGTGGAAGTAATTCTGTAAATGGTTCAAACGACCCTTTGGTGGTAATTGACGGTTTTATAGGAGGGAACCTTAATACAATAAATCCTAATGACATTTCTGATATTCAAGTACTTAAGGATGCTGCTTCAACTGCTATTTATGGATCTAGGGGGGCTAATGGAGTTGTACTTGTCACAACAAAAACGGGTCAATCAAACAACAAGTATACAATTGGATATGATACTTTCATGAGTTATCAAACAATTCGAAAGAAAATAGATTTGCTAAATGCTTCTGAATATGCCGAAACCGTGAATGCACGTCGTGACGCCTTAGGTATCACCACGCCTTTTACTTCGGAAGATATTGAAGGATTTAGAAGAAATGGAGGAACAGACTGGCAAGATGAAATATTTAGGCCGGCACTCCAACAAAACCATCAACTTAGTTTGACAGGAGGAAACGAAAGGTCGAGCCTTTATTTGGCAGGGAATTACCTTAATAATGAAGGTATAATGAGAAATTCTTCTTATGAGAGACTTTCTTTTAGGGCAAACACTCGAACTCGGATAAATGATCGATTAAAAGTTGGGGTTAACTTATTTCTTTTTAAATCTGAGGATAATCCAATTATCAGCGGAGGTTCCCAAGATTCTGCACCTACGCATGCGGCACAGATTTATGCACCTACAATTCCCGTTTATAATCCTGATGGGTCATATACTCAACCATCTAGTCAATATGGGCCTCCACAGATGAGAAATCCATTGGCTTTAGCTGTGGAGCCTATTAACGACAATATAGCAAATAGTCAAACTCTTAACACGTTTTTTGATTACATGTTGTCAAAGAACCTTTCTGCAAAAGTTATTTTTGGTTACCGTTCTATTCATAACGAAAACAGCTATTATCGAAATACTAAGCCGGAAGGTGGAGCAGGTCTGTCTAGTGCTTCTATCAGTAATAATAGATTTACGGTATTACAGAATACTAATCAGCTTAATTATAATAAGACCTTTTCGGAAAGACATTCTTTGGGTATTACCGCGGTATACGAACAACAACGTGAAGACTTTAATAGTTCCTTTGCTGGGTCCGATGGTTTTGCTTCAGATGTGTTTACCTATAACAACTTGGCTTTAGGGAGTTTCCCCCAAGTACCTCAATCAAATCGTACCCGTAAGGATATTCAATCGCTTGTCGGAAGGGTCAATTATGGTTTTAAAGATAAATATCTGCTTACCCTAACCACAAGATACGACGGTGCTTCAGTATTCGGACAAGATAATAAATGGGGCTTTTTTCCTTCCGCTGCATTCGCATGGAGAGTCTCTAATGAAGGATTTATGGAGCAGTTTTCTGAAATTAATGATTTGAAGATAAGGACAAGTTATGGTGTAACCGGAAGTCAGGCCGTATCTCCCTATTCTTCACTTGCTAGATTTGATTCAAATCAAGGATATGCTATCGATGGATCTAATTATTCTACAGGTGTTGGTTTAGGGGTCCTTGGCAATCCCGATTTAAAATGGGAGAAAACCGACCAATTGAATATAGGCCTAGATTTGGCTATGTACAAAAATAGGCTACAGTTCACTTTTGATTTTTATAATAAAGTTACAAAAGATCTCTTACTCAATATACCCCTACCTAGAATTTCAGGATTCAGTAGTCTTTTGAGAAATATAGGTGAAGTTCAAAACCGAGGTTTTGAACTTAATCTTGGTGGAGATCCTATTATAGGAAAATTCTCATGGAATACAAATGCAAATTTCTCAGTGAACGAAAATAAGGTCTTGGCACTTGCTGGTGATAATGAAGTGACCTTGGGGTCTGTAGGCTTCCCTAATTTTGGTAATACCGTTTTTCTTGAAGTAGGAGAGCCTATAGGATTACTTCGTGGTTATATCCAAGATGGAATCTGGGGAACTGACGAAGCTACAGAAGCGACCAGCTACGGTGCTTTTCCTGGTGCTCCAAAGTATATTGACCAAAACAATGACGGCAGAATTAACAATGATGATATTGCGAATATGGGCACTACTATGCCCAAGGCCACCTATGGTTGGAGCAATACATTTAGCTATAGGAGTTTAAGTCTTAACGTTTTACTTCAGGGGTCTATTGGGAATAAATTATATAACCTTACCAGAGTAAGGACCGAACGCGCTTCTTCAGATTCTGATGCTACTGACACACGGATATTGGACAGATGGACGCCGACCAACCAAAATACCAATGTTCCATCTTTCTTAGGGTCCAATAACTATGAACAATTGCAAACGAGTAGGTGGCTAGAAGATGCTTCATATATGCGTTTTAAGAATATCACAGTCAGCTATAATTTTCCAGATGAATTGTTGAAAAAAACTAAATTAATTTCCGCGAGAATTATTCTAAGTGGTATTAATCTGATTACAATTACTGATTACACCGGCTATGACCCAGAAGCAAGTACCAATGTTGATGCTTTTGGTGGTATTGACAATGCTCCATACCCTAGTCAAAAGGCCTATTCAATTGGATTAAATTTAACTTTATAATTAAAAAAATATGAAAAGAGTTATAAAATATAGTTTAGTAATACTAATGGTCATTTCCAGTATTAACTGTACAGATGTTTTGGAAGAAAATCCCGTGAGCGTTGTAGCGCCCTCTAATTTTTACAAAACAGATTCTGATTTTGAAGCAGCCATTAATGGGGCATTAAGAGCTTTGTTCGGTGGTTACGGCAACTTCTCTAACGTAGCTCCCCATATTATTTCAGCAGGTGCAGAGGACACATCTTCTAGGGCGGCAGCTCCTAGTTTGAACGAGTTTGATACATTCCAGGCAACGGTAAATAATAATTTTGCTTCGAATATGTGGATTGCAATGTATAATAGCATTAATGTTTGTAATAGCCTTATCGCAAATATTGATGGTGCCTCTGAAGTAAGTGATATTAATAAGAAATATTATGAGGGACAGGCTAGGTATATTCGCGCGTTATCCTACTTTTATTTAACCCGATGGTGGGGAGAAATTCCAGTTGTTACCTATGAAAACCAGCTAGATGCCGCTAATGTAGGGCAATCATCTGTTGCTGCTATTTATGAAGTAATCATTGATGACCTAATTTACGCTGAGAGTAACCTTCCATTAAAGTTTGAAGATCGGGGAAGGCCTACTAAAGGAGCGGCACAAATAATGTTAGCGGATGTCTATTTAAACATGGCCGGATGGCCACTTAAAGATTCGTCCAAATATGCTATGGCTAGGGATATGGCAAAAAAGGTCATAGACTCTGAGATATACACTTTGGAAAATGAATTTCATGACTTGTGGCTGGTAGCAAATAAACTCACAAACACTGAATTTATTTTTGCATTTTACGGTAGCCCATTTAACGGTGCAGGTGCAACCTCTCCTGTCCATCAATCCATGAGGCCAGGAGAAGAGGGTGGTTTTAATACTGTATTGTCCGAAGCAAGGTTCTTTTATTCTTTCCCAGAGGGACCAAGAAAAGATGCCACTTTTTGGACCGTTTTTGCAGATGGTGCACATACTACTTGGGAAGATTCTGCACAGGGCAAACCTGTTATTGCTAAATATAGAGATGGTGGGGTGGCTGCAAGTTATGATCAGGGTCTTGTGAATGGCTCGGCGGGAGAAGGTTTTTTTGTCGTTAGCCGTTACTCTGAGGCATTGTTAATTTATGCTGAAGCTTCAAACATGGCGGAAGGTACGCCTTCACAAGAGGCATTGAATGCTATCAATCTGGTACGAAGAAGGGCATCTGGGAATGACCAGCTACTTTATCCCGATCTATCGTCAGGAATGACTCAACAGGAGTTTGATGAAGCGGTAATTAATGAAAGAAAATGGGAATTTGCATTTGAGGTTAAACGTTGGTTTGATTTGGTTCGCAAAGAAATGGTGGTCTCTGCTAACATAGATCTGTATCCCAACGTGAAGGAATACAATAAGTTACTTCCAAAGCCACAGACAGAAGTCGATTTAATCAATGGACTTGAACAGAATCCAGGATATTAGATAATTAGTTCTGATGAAAATTAGACATTAATATTCATCAATTCGATGGCTTGATGAATATTGATGTTTTCTTAAGGTGAATGCCAGTAATGATGATAAAAGAAAATATTAAAAGAACGGGTAATCCTTTAAAAATACAAGGAATGAAAAATTATTTTCTATGGGTGTTTTTAGTAGTAATTGCCGTATCTTTATTTGGCTGTGTGGATGTTCCAATAAGTACACAATTTTCTGAAAATGAGTGGCCTCGTTATGGTGGAAATAATCGAGGAAACAGATACTCTAATTTAAATCAAATAAATTTAACGAATGTTGGCCAACTTGAAATTGCTTGGATGTACGATGCTTCCGATGAATTGGGGCAGAATGAAAAACCCAAAGAAATTCAATGTCAACCCATTGTAGTTGATGGCATTCTTTATGGCACCAGTCCAAAGATTGATGTTTTCGCCCTTAACGCCTCAACAGGTGTAGAACTTTGGAGGTATAGAACAAATGCTGAATCTGAAGTTGCCAGAGGTCAAAACAGAGGAGTTTGTTTTTGGCAAAATGAAAATGATAAGCGAATTTTATTTGTTGCAGGTAATTATTTGTATTGTATTGACGCGTCCACAGGAAAACTTGTTGATAATTTTGGCACAAATGGAAAAGTAGATTTTCGCACTGGTCTCGAAAACGACAGGTTTGATGTTATGAACTATTCAATAACAGCCACAACTCCTGGTATCATTTATAAGGATGTCCTCGTAATGGGTTCAACAACCGGTGAAGGAGGTAATGCTTTACCTGGAACTATTAGAGGCTTCGATGTGAAGAGGGGCAAACTTCTTTGGACTTTTAACACCATTCCGTTACCGGGGGAACCCGGTTACACTACCTGGCCTAAGGACGCCTATAAGAAATTTGGCGGGGTAAACAATTGGTCGGGCATGGTACTGGACGAAAAGCGGGGAGTCGTATATCTGGGTACGGGTTCCCCTTCTGTGGATTTTTATGGGGGCGATCGCAAGGGGGCCAATTTGTTCGCTAATTGCATATTGGCTTTGGATGCCAAAACGGGTAAAATGGAGTGGTATTACCAGACAGTACACCACGACCTTTGGGACCTAGACATACCCAACCCGCCCAATCTAGTGACAGTAATGCATGAGGGTAAAATGGTGGATGCTTTGGCGCAGACCACCAAGGACGGTCTGGTCTTCCTTTTGAACCGAGAAACAGGTGTTTCATTATTTCCGGTGGAAGATCGACCAGTGCCTACGGATGGGGTTCCGGGAGAGCATCCTTATCCCACACAAAAGTTCCCGGTAAAGCCACTTCCACTTGTGACACGGCAAGTTATCACAGAGGGCGACCTACCAGATTCCACTTTTTTCCCAGAGGCGCATAAGAGCATTAAAGAAAGGTTCTTGAAGACCCGGCATGGATCCAAGTTTATCCCGCCAGGCGAGGAGGGCTCCTGGTATATAGGTATTAGCGGTGGCGCCGAATGGGGGGGCAGTGCCGCCGATCCAGATGGTATATTGTATCAAAACGTTAGTGAAGAACCTCTGGATGTTAAAATGGTAAATGTTGCTGAAAAGATGAAAGAGAGCACCTCATATGGTAACATGGCATATTTAGCCAATTGTGCCGCTTGTCACGGGGAGGACAGAAAGGGGGATGGGGAAATGTTCCCAAGCCTGGTGGGTGCGGGCAAAAGGCTTTCCACAGAATATATGTATAACATTTTAAAGAACGGTCGTGGTCGCATGCCCGCCTTTCCCAATATTTCACAAAAGGATCTTGATGCTATAATTAAGTATATAAGCGGACAGAAAGAGAGCCCTACGATAATTGATGAGCACAGCTATTCAGGGATCGTATCCGAAACAGGTAAGGATTTTCCCTATGTGCCGAAATACAACCGTGGTGGTGGTGGCAAGGTAGTCGATGCCGAGGGCTACCCAGGGATTAGACCGCCATGGGGCACGCTCAACGCAATCGACTTGAATACAGGTGAGTACCTATGGCGCGTACCTTTGGGCGAGTTCAAAGAACTTACCGAACGGGGCATTCCCATAACGGGCACCCCCAATGCAGGCGGTCCCATTGTAACGGCTGGCGGTCTTGTTTTTATTGCTGGAACCCAGGACGAAAAGATAAGGGCCTTTGACCGGAAGAGCGGCAAGGTGGTATGGGAATACCAGTTGCCCGCGGGAGGTTTCGCGACGCCCATTACCTATATGGTGGACGGAAAACAGTATGTGGTTATTGCCGCGGGTGGA